>QWCV01001201.1_pt1 | contig 26314 bp, 26 predicted proteins | sample 1972621 | NCBI WGS metagenome assembly QWCV01 (sample SAMN09866699, study PRJNA288562) | Human gut metagenome isolate pre2_stool, whole genome shotgun sequencing... | isolation source: gut | host: Homo sapiens | place: USA: California | reverse complement strand
CCCCCTTCGCCGCGCAGACCGCCGCTGAGACGGCCGCCAAGGCCGCCATGGAGTACGGCCTGAAGACCGTTGAGGTCTACGTGAAGGGCCCCGGCGCCGGCCGTGAGGCCGCCATCCGCGCCCTGCAGGCCGTGGGCCTGGAGGTCACCCTGATCAAGGACGTGACCCCCGTTCCCCACAACGGCTGCCGGCCGCCCAAGCGCCGCCGCGTCTGATCTGGAAGAAGGAGGTTTTGACAGATGGCTAGAAATATGCAGCCCATTGCCAAGCGGTGCAAGGCGCTGAACCTGTCCCCCGCCGTCATGGGCTATGACAAGAAGACAACCAACCGCAACCCCAAGGGGCAGATGCGGAGAAAGCAGTCCGAGTACGCCATGCAGCTGACCGAGAAGCAGAAGGTCAAGTTTGTCTACGGCATCATGGAGAAGCAGTTCCATATGTACTATGAGAAGGCCAACCGGATGCAGGGCAAGACTGGTGAGAATCTGCTGACTCTCATCGAGCGCCGCCTGGACAATGTGGTGTACCGCCTGGGCTTCGCCAAGACCCGTCGTGAGGCCCGCCAGCTGACCACCCACGGCCACTTCACCGTCAACGGCCAGCGGGTGGACATCCCCTCCTACCTGGTGAAGGTGGGAGACGTCATCGAGGTCCGGGAGAAGAGCCGCGCCTCTGTGAAGTTCAAGGGCCTGGTGGGTGAGGACGCCCCCATGGTCACCACCCCCAAGTGGCTGGAGCGCGCCAAGAATACCCTCCAGGGCAAGGTCGTTGCTCTCCCCGTCCGGGACGACATCGACTTCCCCGTGGAAGAGCACCTCATCGTCGAGCTGTACTCTAAGTAAGAAATCAAGCCTGTGGGCCTTCGGCCTGTCCGAAGGCCCAGGGGCGTCTTTTCTCCGCGGGGGTCTCCCCTGCGGGTGCGCCCTGTTGAAGTTAGACTTAGACAACCCTCAGATATTGGTGAGCTGAATCAGACGGCGGGATACGCCGTCGCGAAAAGGAGGGTATCATAGCATATGGTAGAAATCGAGAAGCCCCGCATTGAATGCGTGGAGAATCCCGGCGACAGCTCCTATGGCAAGTACGTGGTGGAGCCCCTGGAGCGCGGCTACGGCACCACTCTGGGCAACTCCCTGCGCCGTATTCTGCTGTCCTCTCTGCCGGGCACCGCGGTGACCTCCATCAAGATCGCCGGTGTCCAGCACGAGTTTTCCACCATCCCGGGCGTGAAGGAGGACGTGACCGAGATCGTCCTCAACATCAAGAGCATCATCGCCAAGCTCCACTGTGAGGAGACCAAGACCGTCCACATCGAGGCCTCCGGCGAGTGCGAGGTCACCGCCGGCGACATCAAGGCGGACGCGGATGTGGAGATCCTCAACCCGGAGCTGCACATCGCAACCCTGGGCGCGGACGCCACCCTGTCCATGGAGCTGACCCTGTCCCACGGCCGCGGCTATGTCCCCGCCGACCGGAACAAGCCCGCCCAGACCATCATTGGTCTGATCCCCGTGGACTCCATCTACACCCCGGTCCGCAAGGTCAACTACACCGTGGAGAACACCCGTGTGGGCGACGCCACGGACTATGACAAGCTGACCCTGGAAGTCTGGACCGACGGGACCATCGACGCCCGGGACGCGGTCTCTCTGGGAGCCCGCATTCTGTGCGACCACTTCACCCTGTTTACCGACCTGAGCGAGACCATGGGCAGCCGCTCCACCGTGGTGGAGAAGGCCGAGACCCAGCGGGACAAGGTGATGGAGATGACCATCGACGACATGGACCTGTCCGTGCGCTCCTACAACTGTCTGAAGCGGGCCAACATCAACACGGTGGAGGACCTGTGCTCCAAGACCGAGGAAGAGATGATGAAGGTGCGCAACCTGGGCCGTAAGTCCCTGGAAGAGGTCATCAACAAGCTGGCTATGATGGGGCTGTCCCTGGCCAGCGACGACAGCAACAACTAAGCGCATATTGCGTGAGATACAGGCGGGGGTCTGAGGAGAGTTCCCTCTCCCCTCCCCTGCCGGGGGCAGCGAGGAAGGTATGTAACGTTCCGCTTCCCGTGCCGCCGCGAGGCGGTCCTTCGGGTGTCCCGGGCCCTGGCGCCCAATGAACGAATTTTTTAAGAGTGATCTCGCAGCGCGAGGTCGAAGGAGTGTTTGTTATGTCTATGAAGCATCGCAAGCTGGGCCGCACCAGCGATCAGCGCCGGGCTATGCTCCGCGCCATGGTAACCTATCTGCTGGAGAACGGCCAGATCAAGACCACCGTCACCCGCGCCAAGGAAGTGGCTCCTGTGGCCGAGAAGATGATCACCCTGGCCAAGAAGAACGATCTGCCCGCTTACCGGCAGGCTCTGGGTTACATCACCAAGGAGGATGTGGCCAAGAAGCTGTTCCAGGAGATCGGCCCCAAGTACGCCGACCGCAACGGCGGCTACACCCGCGTGGGGAAGATTGGCCCCCGCCGCGGCGACGCCGCCGAGATGGCCATTGTTCAGCTGGTCTGATCCGGCCGCTGACACAGGAAAGACGCAAATCCCGCCCCAAAAGGGGCGGGATTCGCTGAATCCCTGGCCAAAATGAAAATTTCCCCTTTACTTTTTGAAAAAACCTGCTATAATATCATAAGCAGGCTTTTGCCGAAAGGCTGTGCATGGGCCCATAGCTCAGTTGGGAGAGCGTTCGGTTCGCATCCGTATGGACTTCCATCACCGGCCCGTTTTTTCCTTCCAATTTTTCGTCCGATTTTTCGGACTTTTCCCTCAAAATTGAATATCTTAAAAATCCGTTTTTCATAACTTTTTTGATTGAAAAATGGCCGATTTGGGCCCGTAGCTCAGCTGGGAGAGCGTTCGGTTCGCATCCGAAAGGTTCGGGAGTTCGATCCTCCTCGGGTCCACCAAAAATGGAAATTGCCGCAGTGAAAACTGCGGCAATTTCTCGTTTGACCACAGAAATACCACAGACGGATTTCTGTTTTGACCACCGGAAGGGCATTCCCTGTTTCAAGGGGATGCCCTTCCTACTTGTTTACAGCCCTGCAAAATTTGAGGTGATACCTCTGTTAGTTCCTCCGGTGTTAGGATGCCTGGGTATCCTCTCCCCGCAATTCCGCCCAGATCTCGTCGTAGTACCGCTGCACCGTGGAGCGATCCACGCTCAGCTCTCTGGCGATCATGCCCTTGCTGGTCACACCGGGATGCTCCCGCAGGTAGGCAGCGATGGCTTTCTTCTTGGGGCTTACCCCGTCTGGGTACTCCGTGCTGGCCCCGGAGCGGAGGGCGGCGATCTCCGCCTTCATCTGAAGGATCAGTTCCGCCAGCTTTTCCTCGCACTCCGCTTCTGTGTGGCCGTAGACGTTTCGGGAGTGCTTTTTCCCGTCCGGCCAAATGGGGGAGTATCGCCCCTCCCATAGGTTTTCCCCGATTTGCTTGAGGTAGCCAGTGCCCGGCCTGCGGCGGGCGGGCTGGACGGGGGTGAACTCTGGCTCTGAGTAGGCGGTCTTTTCTTCTTCCCCGGCTGCTGCCGCCTCCACGCCCGCGATCCCCTGGTCGATGTTCACCGCCGCCTTCCGTCGCATCTCGTCGGTGATGTGGGTGTAGGTGTTCAGGGTGGTGGCGGAGGAGACGTGACCGATGATAGTGGAGAGGGTCTTGACGTCCATCCCGTTTTCCAGGGACATGGTGGCAAAAGTATGCCGGAGATCATGAAATCTGACGGACTTGCACCCAGCCCGCTTCAGAATAGCCTGGAGTCGCTTGCGGACATAGCCCGGGTCGATGGGCTGGTCCGGCTTGATCCTCGATGGGAATATCAACTCGGAGAAGATGCCCTTTTTGTACTCCGCCAGCACCTCCAGCATGGCGGGCGGCAGGATGATGGTGCGGTTGGCCGCCTTGGTCTTGGGCTCGCTGATGAGCAGCTTCCCGCCCACCGGACAGATCTGCTTGTCGATGCGAAGCTTCCCCGTGGCGAAGTCCAGATCATCCCACCGGAGGGCCAGCAGCTCACCCCGGCGCATTCCGGTGGTCAGATCCAGCAGGAACAGCTCGTACATCCCCTCCGCCTTGGCCTGGATGAGGAACCGGCGCATCTCCTCCTGGGTCAGCACCTGCATCTCTCTCCCCTTGATGGGCGGGAGTCTGCACCCGGAAGCGGGGTTCCCGTGGATCAGCTTCTCCTCCACCGCCCTGTCCAGAGCCATCTGGCAGACGGCGTGACAGCTACGCACCGAGCGGTCCGCCATGCCCTTTCCACGCTTGTCCGCATGGCTTTTTCTGCCGCTCTCCTTCATGGTCCGGAAGAACTGCTGGAGATCCGCCTGGGTCAGCCGGTTGAGCTGGATGTGGCCCAGGCCGGGGATCAGGTGGTTGTAGATCCAGCCCTCATAGCTCAGTTGGGTGGTGGGTCGGAGCCGGGGCTTGGAGAAATTCTGGTACCAGTAATCCATCCATGCCCCAAAGGGCATATCAGGCCGCACCTGCGTGGGACGGCGGCCGTCGCACTGCTCTTTCAGCAGTTCCAGCTTCTCCAAGCATTCCTTCTTGGTCTTGGCCAACACATTTTTCGTCTTGGGATTTCCGGTCTCGTCATAGCCCACGACCACCCGGCCCTCCCAGCGGCCGTCCTTCCGCAGGCGGACGGTGCCCTCGCCCCGCTTTCTCTTTCCTGCCATACGCTCACCTCACCATGATATTTTCCATGAAGCCGCCCACGATCTCGCTGGCCCGTTTCTGCATATCCCCCGTCACATGGGTGTAGGTGTCCAGGGTGAAGGACGCCTGGGTGTGCCCCAGGATGCCCGACAGGGTCTTGGCGTCCACCCCGGAGGCCAGGGCGTGGGTTGCAAAGGTATGCCGTAAATCGTGGAATCTGATGCTGGGCAATCCCGCCTTTTTCAGTAGCTCCTTCATGCGGACGTAGGCGGCATTTGGGCGGGTGGGCCGCTCCGGGCGGAGGGGATCGGGGAAGATCCACTCTGTATAGGAGCGTTTCCTGCGTTCCGACAGGAGCTGGGCCGTGCTGGGCGGCAGGGTGATGATCCGCTTCCCGGCCCCGGTCTTTGTCTCTCCGGCGGTCAGCCTGCCGCCCCGTTCCGCATGGATGGTCCGGCGGACGGTGAGGGTGCCGTGGACCTCATCGAAGTCCTGCCACATGAGGCCGCAGATCTCTCCCCTGCGCAGGCCGGTGGTCAGCTCCGTGTAGAAGAAGTCGTGCCAGACCTTGTCCTCCCGGATGGCTGTCATGAACCGCTCCAGCTGGGCATCGTTCAGGACCTGCTTGGGCACAGCCTTTTTCCTCGGCAGGATGATGCCGTCGGTGGGGTTCCTGGCGATCAGGTTTTCCTGCGCCGCCGCGTCCAGGGCCTCATGGAGGACGCCGTGGATGCGGCGGATGGTGGAGTCGGCCAGCTTGTACCCGTATTGCGGGTGCTCCTCCTGGCGGCCGTGCTCCTGAAGCTCCCGGTACAGCTGGCGGATATCCTCGGCGGTGATCTTTCCCACCGGCTTGTCCCCCAGGCGGGGCTTGATGTTCCGCTCGACGTATCCCAGATATCCCTCCAGGGTGGAGGGCCGCACCGAGGGGGCGGCGTACTCCTCCAGCCAGCGGTCCAGCCACTCGCCCAGGGGCATCTTACTCTCCTCCCGCAGATCCACGTCCCGGTACTCCTCGATGTTCCGGTGGAGCTTTGCCAGTAGTTCCTTCTGACTTCCGGCGGAGAGGTAACGGAAGATGGAGTCGCCGTTGCTCTTGTGGCCCACCACGATCCGGCCCTCCCAGCGGCCATCTTCTCTTTTTCTGACCATACCGTCGCCGGACGGCCTGCGCTTTGCCATGTCACACACCTCCCACTGGCGGAAACTTGTGGGGTTCCGCCACCCATTGATACACCACGGCTCCGCAGCGGCGGCAGATCAGATAGCGGAGCCGGTTGCCCAGGAGCCCGTGCTTCTTGTAGGTCACCAGAGCCTCGCCGTGTTGCCAGCCGAGACCCAGGTCGCCGCTCCCGCAGTACTGGCACCGCTGGACTGGGGCTTGATTAGTTGTCATTGGTCATCCCTCCTCAGCAACACAACATACCGTAGAAAGAGGAAACTATCCAGCGGCAGGAGGCAGAGTTATCAAACAATTCACATTTTCCAAGGGCTTCACGCTGTGAGAAAAAGTCTTTTCTCTTTGTTTTGCGGCGCAGTTTTTGCGCTCACCAGCCATCATCCTCCGTTTCCGTATCGTCCTCCAACTGGAGCGGCACCTTGTGTTTTCGGGCAGTCTCCAGGGAGATGTACCCCTTGCTCTCGTTCACAAGGGCCACCGCCTTGGCCCGCAGGTCATAGGTATCCTGTTTGGAAAGGGCTGTGATAGATGCCATCAGCAGGTGCGTCTGCGCGATCTCAACCGCGATCTTATAGGACAGCTTGGCCAGGTGTTCCTCCAGATGCTTGATCTCACTCCGCTCGATCTTCTGATAGAACTGGGACAGTTCTCCGGTGAACTCTTTCAGAAGATCGCGGCTGATGTACTCCCGAATCGCGGCGTCGATCAGCTCAGAGCGGTTTTTGAAGCCGAACTTCTCCCAGTTTTGATCCGCCAGACGAATGACTTCTGGGGGCAAGGACACGGTGATCTTCTCAGTTTTCTTCTCCATTTTCATCCTCCTCCGGCTCCAGACCGCCACGCTGATAGGCGTAGATCCTGTCGAAGCGGATGCTGCCTGTTGTCCGCTTCACGGCTTTAATACAGGTCTTCCGCAGTTCCTCCAGCGTCTCCTTTGGTTCGCCCAGGCACTGGCTGGCGAACATGTGACAGGCCATCTCCTGCTCCACACATATCCGAAAGAGCTGGCGGCAGATGCGGCTCTCCAGCTTCCCCAACTGTTCCTCCAGAAACGCGAGGGTGGTCTTGCTCATATAAAACTCACTGCTGTCCTGCTGGAGAAAGCCGGTATAAAACTCCACCGCCTTGCAGACGAAGTCGCTCCGGCTGGCGTGTCCGTGCAGTGGGTAGAGGGCGTCGATCTCCGCCACCTGGCTGGGCGGCATTAAAATCCCCACCCGCTCTTTTTTCTCCTGACTCATTTGCGATACCTCCTTCAAATCCATAGGGGATGGCCCGGAAATCCCCGCAATACGGGCATTTTCTACTTGTTGGACGGCCCAAGCAGTCTACGCCTCCTCTCACACAGCCACAAGTTTAGCCGCGTCAAATCCCGCAATCCCTTGTCCCGCCCCGCGTTGCGGGGCGGTGTGGGAGGCGGTGATGACACCGCTTTATCCTGCACCAAAATCAACCCCCTGGTTCTCGTCGGCACAAGCTCCATATTCCTCGCTTTGCCGCCTGCGGCAAAGCTCACTCATTTCGCTGCGCCTCCTCTCCAGCCCACGACCGCTACGCTGGGTCGTGGGCTGGTTTTCGCCACACGGCCGAAACACGGCGTTCTCCTGCTTGCGGGTACACGGATGCTTCCCCGTCCCCAAAAGGCCACACAGCGGCCCGCAGGCGGTCACGCGGAGCTTTCCTGCTCCCGCAGGAGTTTTGCCACCCGCTGGCGCTCGGCGGCCAGCTCCAGTTCTTCCAGCTGGCTGGCATAGTGGTCATCAATCACCTCTCCGATGGGCCGGAGGGTGAACAGCAGATTGCCGTTGCGTTTTTCTCCCGTCTTGGTGACCACCTCGGTGGGCTCAGTGGTGATGAGTTCTCGCTCCTCCAGACGGCGGAGGTACTTGCGCACCGTGTTCTCACTCATGCCCACCGCCTGCCCAATGGTTTTGATACTGGGCCAGCACTGGTGGGTCTTGCGATTTTCACATCGTTTCAGAAAGCTATAGACCGCCAGTTCGCCGGCGCTCATACCCAGGAGGAATACTTCGTTGGGCAGAGAGAAAAAATTACCACGCCCACTGTACTTGCTGTACTTCATGTGCCGCCTCCCGTGTGCTCCTCCACCCACTGGATGAACTGCTCCTTGGGTACCACCATGCGGTTGCCAATGCGTAGCACGGGGAAGCCCGGCTCGTGCATAAGCTCGTAACCGCTGGACGGTGACACGCCCAGCACCTTTGCCACCGTTGCCGAGTTCAGGAACAACGGCAGGTCATCGTAGCTTTTGTAGCTGGATTCTTTCATGGTATTTTCACCTCCTACTACTTTAGCCGAGGACACTTTCTGTGTGACATAGAATTGACACAAATGTGTCTCTTTTGCCCCCTCACTATGTATTGGGAAAATAATATCCTTTTGACATACTTTTGACAGAAAAACGGAGCGCCTGCTTGGTCAGCAGACGCTCCGCTCGGTATTTTGGTTGATTCAGTTTTGCGTTGGTTTCCGCAGGCGGCACCTGCCCTCCGCCTCGTCCCGCTCCTTCAGCAGACGAGCCAAGGCAGAGAAAAATTTCTTTTGCCGGTAGTCCACGCTACCGCGGTTGATCTGGTGCGCCGCGGCATACTTGCGAACCGACAGTCCGTCTACAAACCGCTCCTGGAAGTAGTCCCGGTATTCCGACAGCACTGTTTTCATGGCGTTGTCCAGAAACTGCAGGTCCTCTTTCAGCTTGGCAAAGTCACCCCTGGTGATGGCGGCGAACCGCTTCTCTTTCACGCAGAGGTGGTATTTGTTCCGGTCGAAGCTGTAGTTCTCGCAGAGATCCTTGGCGTATGCGTGGTAGGTGGCGGCCTGCTGGTACTCACGGGAGTCATATTCTTCGTCCGGCTGCCGCCGATGCCGTTTGCGTACCGGCCCACGGAAGCCCTCATCCTCCAACCGCTCGATGGCCTCTGCTGAGATCCTCATGTTCAGCAACCGCTTGTACTTGGCTTTCCGCTCCCCATTCACTTCCACGAAAGCACAGAAGGACTTTTTGCTGGAGGTGTAGTACCTGGGAACATCCGCGAAGGGATAGGGAGTCCAAATGACGACCTCCTCGCCGGTGTCGGCGTCGGTGGCCAGCGAGACCACATAGACCACCCTACCGTCGTACCGCCGGTAGTACCCGGCGCAGATCCGCCTGCCCGCCATCGCTGTCCCTCCATTTTCTTTCTGACTTCAGTATAGCGGAGCATGGGCTTTCTGTAAATGGCGGAAAGCTTTTCTTTGTTTTATTCCCACGCAGAATTTGAGTACCGTATCTCTGCAAAAGTTTGTTTAACAAAAGCGAGTATGCTCTGTTACGCATTTTCTTGTTTACAAACAAGTAAGATTTGAGGGCGTTATTGGGGAACGGAATACCGCAGCCACACGGCGCCGCTGTTGAATTTCTGGACGTCGGTCAGACGCAGGGGGATCACCGGATGGGACATGGACAGGCTATCGAACACCGCCGGCATACCGCCCCGGCCGTCGATGCCGGCGCCGATGAGGATACTGACCTCGTCCAGCAGGCCGGCATCCAGAAAACTGGTGTTGATGGCGGAGCCGCCCACAATTGCCATGCGCTCTACACCGAACTCCGCCGCCAGGATCTCTGCGGCCCGGGCCAGGTCGATCCGCTCTCTCCCTGCGGCGATCCAGGAGATGTTCCGGTCGTCCAGGTAGGTCAGATATTCTCGGGACGCCTGCTCGCTGGTAAGGATCAGGAGCGGTTTTTCCGGCTCACCGGCATCCGGCCACAAGAGCTTGCCGTGGGTATCCACAACGATTTCGTAGCCGGGGGCGTCGGCCTTCCTGGAGAAAGCCTCCTTCCCCACCGGCGTGGGATCACCGGCCTGGAATTCCCCGGGCAGGGCCATCTCCAGCTGGGCGGTCACCCGGCCGCTGACGGTGGTAGGGACCCGCAACGCCTCGAGGGTCTGGTAGTAGTCATCCACACCGGGCAGTTGTTCTGTCATGGCGCAGTCGATTCGTCCGTCCAGAGAGGTCATCATATGGCAGACGATATAGGGCTTCTTCATGATGTTTCTGCCTCCTTGTCAGTTTGCTTTTTGTGAGGTCACTTCAGATAGGTCTGGAAAAAGTGCTGGATCTTATCAAAGGGGATGACCTCCAGATTATCGTACAGGTCCGTGTGCACCGCGCCGGGGATGATCAGTAGCTCCTTGTTCTCTGGATTGGGGTTCCCCTCCATCATGTGGGCATAGGCATCCCGGCCCATGTAGCAGGAGTGGGCCTTCTCTCCGTGGATGATAAGGACAGCGTTGCGGATCTCATTGGTGTACTGGAGGATGGGCTGGTTCAGGAAGGACATAGTGCCGATGGTGTTCCAGCCCTCGTTGGAGTTGAGAGAGCGGGCGTGGTAGGCCCGGCCCTTGTAGTATTCGCTGTAATCCTTCACGAAAAAGGGAACGCCCTCCGGCACAGGCAGGGACAGACAGCCGCCGGCGCGACCATAATCACCGCTACGGTAGATGGCGGTTCGGGCGGCGCTGTAGGTCTCCCGGGCCTGATGGCGGGCCTCCTCGCTGTCCGCCTCGTCAAAGTAGCCCTTGGCGGCAATCCGACTCATGTCGTACATGGTGGAAACCACGGTGGCCTTGATCCGGGTGTCGATGGCCGCTGTGTTCAGGGCCAGACCGCCCCAGCCACAGATGCCCAGGATGCCGATGCGCTCCGGGGCCACGTTGTCCTGGACGGAGAGAAAGTCCACCGCCGCCTGGAAGTCCTCGGTGTTGATGTCCGGCGAGGCGGTATACCGGGGCTCGCCGCCGCTCTCGCCCGTGAAGGAGGGGTCGAAGGCGATGGTGAGGAAGCCCCGCTCCGCCAACGTCTGGGCGTAGAGGCCGGAGCACTGCTCCTTTACTGCCCCAAAGGGCCCGCAGACGGCCACGGCGGGCAGTTTGCCCAGGATGCCCTTGGGCGTATACTGGTCCGCTGCCAGGGTGATGCCATAGCGGTTGATAAAGGTAACCTTTTTGTGATCCACATGGTCGCTCTTGGGAAAGGTCTTATCCCACTCCTGTGTCAGATGGAGTTCTGCTGGTTTCAGCATGGTGATTTACCTCCTTATGATGAAAAATCAAGTTCAAGAATGTATCGGAATCCGTTGAGAAGTTTTCTGCCGGGCCATTTTAAAGAGTTCGCACGACCCGGGCCGGAACGCCGGCCGCGATGGTGTTGGCGGGCACATCCCGGGTCACTACCGCCCCGGCGGCAATCACCGCGTTGTCCCCGATGGTCACGCCACCCAAGACGGTGACACTGGCCCCCAGCCAGACGTTCTTCCCGATGTGGATGGGGGCGGGAAACAGGTCGTGGCGCTCCTCGGGTTTCAATCCATGGTTCAGGGTAGCCAATACTACATTGTGACCGATCAGCGCTCCGTCACCGATGGTGATGCCTCCCTGATCCTGGAACCGACAGCCGCTGTTGATGAACACGTGCTGTCCCAAAGTGATGTTTTTGCCGCAGTCCGTATAGAAGGGTGGGAACAGGCCGAAGGTCCGGTCCGCCGGCTTGCCTGTGAGCCGGGCGAAGATGTCCTGGATCTCCTCCGGGGTGTGGTAGGTATTGTTCAACTCCGCGGTAATCCGCAGGGCCTCCTGGGAGTACCAGCCGGAAGCGGCCATGGCCGCCGAGCCCTGGCGCACCCGAAGGCCGTTAGGAAGTCTGGAATAGGCATGGGAGCGGAAGCCGCCGGTGCGTCCGATGCCAGACTTCTGCCAAATTGATAGAGCTCCTCCAGTTTCTCCGGAGATCGGTTCTGCTGATCATAGGCGGTGTAAATCCCCATGTCCTCCAGTCGGAGGTAGTTGAGGAAGGAGTTCTGGTACTCGTAGATTGCGCCGCTATATACATGGTCGCTGCCGGAGGAGAGGATCAGAGCCGCCTTTTTGAGCTTTTTCGGTTTATCCAGAGCATAGATGCGGTTGATGGCGCACTGGAGCTGGCCGGAAAATCCGTGATAATAGACGGGAGAGGCCAGGACGATTATCTCCGCCTCGTCCAGCAGAGGGTAGACCTCCTGCATATCGTCCTTCTGGACGCATTGACGCTCATGGCCGCTGCCCTCCTGATGGCAGTATTCACAGGCAAGACACCCGGCGATCTTCTTCTGGCAGACATTCACCACGGTGACAACATGGCCGTTTTCCTCCGCGCCCTTCCGGAACGCCTCCACCATGGCGGCGGTGTTGCCGTGGGGCCGGGGACTGCCATTCAGCACAAGGATCTGCATCGCTCAGCCTCCCAAAGAGAACGTGACCAACACATCCCCGCTGCCCAGGGCCTCTGACCAGCCGGTGAGGTCGTCGATCTTTCCAAGACGGGTGTAGCTCCAGGAGTTGGAGCCGTAGAACAGGACGATCTGATTGCCCTGGTAGAGTATGATATCCCCCGCCTGGGTGGTGGTCTGGCTATTGTTGGTGGGCAGGCTGGTTCCCAGGGCACCCACCTTTTCAAAGCCGGCATAGTCGCTCATCTGAACCGTCACCGGCCCATTTTCCATCATCTCCACCAGCGCGTCCACAGCGGCGTTGTCCTCCAGGGTGGCGGTAAAGGTGCTCTCGCCGACCTGCACGGTCATCTTCATCTCAGTGATCTCCTCCTCACTCCCGGTATTGTCCACTGCCGTATTTCCAGGCGCCGGTTCCGGCGGCTCCGAAGCCCCGCCGGGTGTTTCCGGCTCCGGCGGGGCCGGTTCCATATCTGGTGCCGTCTCGTTTCCCGGCTGGACAGGTTCATCCGTCTGCACCGTAGAAGTGCTGGGCGGTTGCGGCACCGTTGGAACAGCCCCTTCTCCGCCCTCATCATTCGTTTCTGGATCGAGGACTTCCGCCTGTGCCGGATCTTCCTCTGGCTGGACTTCTTCCACAGACTGTTCAGGGGAGCTGGCCTCTGGACTGTCGATAGACTGTCCAGCCGCCTGCGGGTCGCTACGGCACCCAGACAGCAGTGTCAGGGTCAACAGGCAGAACAGCAGAAAGAAGAGCGGCGTTTTATACAGCTTCATTTCCGCCTCCCACTCACGCGCAAACTGCCCTGTCTCCGGCCCCCACGATGACCTCTCCCACGGCCTCCGGGATGTCCCGGATGATCTCATCCACGGCGGGGATGGTGATGCGGCTACCGGCCAAGGGGTTCTTGATGCTCCCCACCGGGGTGGTGACCGTGGCCTGTACCTGGCTGCGCTCAAAGGCCAGGTCGCAGTCCACCATCTCGCAGTCGATGAGCGTCAGGCCTTCGCAGTAGCACAGAGGCTGGGTGCCGATGATCCTGCATCGCTCAAAGGTCACGTTCTCACAGTACCAAGCCAGATACTCCCCCTTCACTACGCAGTCCCGAACCACCACATTTTTTGCGTGCCAGAAGGCGTCCTTGGTGTCGAAGGAGCAGTGCTCAAACACGGAGTTCTCAATGTACTGGAAGGAGTACTTGCCCTGGAAGGTCACATTGCGGAAGTGGAGGTCGGCGCCCCGCATCATGAAGTACTCGCTTACTGCGGTGCAATCCTCCATGGTCACATGGCGGGAGTTCCAGCCGAACTCCGGGGAGAGAATGTCACAGTTGCGCACCACCGCGTCGGCGCACTCCCGCATAGCCTTGATGCCGTGGAGCTTAGTATCCTCGATGGTGATGTGGTCGGAGTACCACAGGACCGCCCGGCACTTGTCCGTCAGCTCGCAGTCCCGGATGGTGAGACCGTGGTCGTGCCAGAAGGGGTAGCGCAGGTCAAAAAAGGAGTGCTCCACCTGGATACCGGTACACTCCTTGAAGGCGCTCTCCCCGTCGGCGGGGCCGGCAAAGGAACAGTCCCGTACAAGCAGGTCATGCTTGCCGTACAGGGCCCGCTCCTGGTCAAAGGTCTGATTCTGAATGGTGGTCATAGCAATTCCTCCAATGTCTGTGGGCTTCAATATTCTCCGGCGCGGCGTTTCTCCAGCTGATAGACCAGGTAGTCCAGGCAGTCGATCCGCCGCTCCTCCCGGTGCAGGCAGTCTAAGAGGTGCCGCCGGTGGTCGGACAGCAATTTCAACTGCTCCTGATGTTGACCGGCGGATTCCAGCGCCCAAAAACGCTCCGTAACTTCCGGGCCGCAGCCCGCGTCCTCCAAATTCTCCAGCAGGCCCTGGGCCGTCATAGGCGTTGCTGGCATCTCCTGTCGCTTCATGGCCGCTGGCTTACAGGAAAGCTCCGTTGCACACCTGGATGACTTGGCCCCGGACAGCCCGGCCCATTTTGCTGGCCAGGTACAAGCAGGCGTATGCCTGATCCATGGGGTCACACTCCGGACCGGGGAAGTAGACGAAGTGGCCGCTGTACTTCAGCATCTCCGCGCCGCCGGGCTGTTCTCCTGCCTTGTTCGCCAGGTGAGCGGGGGTAACGGTAGCGCCTGGGGCCACGGCATTGCAGCGGATGTTGGTGTCGATGAGCCTCATGGCCACATTCTTGGTGAGGGTATTCAGCGCCCCCTTTGTGGAGGTGTAGGTAGCCCCGCAGAAGGGCCGGGTGCCGTTCACAGAGGAGATGTTGATGATCACGCCGTCGTTCTTGGGCAGGAAGATCTTCAATGCTTCCCGGATATACCGCATGGGGCCGCCCAGGTTGGTGTTCATCACATACATCATCCAGTCGTCATCCGTCTCGTCGATCATCTTCTGCTCTCCGATGCCGGCGTTGTTGATGAGGATGTCCACATCCCCGAACTCCTTCAGAGCGGTGTCAAAGACCTTCTTTGTGTCCTCGGTGGAGCACACGTCGGCTACCACGCCGACCGCTTTACCGCCCTTGGCACGGATACCTTCCACCACCTCATCCAGCTGATCCTGATGCCGAGCGGTGATGACCACCGCCGCTTCCTCCTCGGCAAAGAGCTCCGCCATAGTGCGACCCATACCGTAGCTGGCTCCGGTGATGACGGCGACTTTATCCTTGAGCATCTGCTGTTCCATATTTCTGACCTCGCTTCTGAATGTTTTTAGTGGTTCTTTCTGCTCATAGTTTAGGCTGGAGAGCCGGAAATGGCAAATACTTATATACGATACAATTCCATAATTGACGGTTATGGAATGATGGGGTATACTGGCACCAAGGAGGGATGGCCTGTGGAACTGCGTACCCTGCACTATTTTCTCACCGTGGCCCGGGAGCAGAGCATCTCCGCGGCGGCGGAGTCCCTGCACATCTCCCAGCCCGCCCTGTCCACCCAGCTGAAGGGGATGGAGGCGGAGCTGGGGAAGCAGCTGCTGATCCGGGGGACCAAGGGCTCCCGGAAGGTGGTGCTCACCGAGGAGGGTATGATCCTGCGCCGCCGGGCGGAGGAGATCCTCTCCCTGGTGCAAAAGGCGGAGGAGGAGATTACCCGTTCTGACGAAACCATCGTGGGCGACGTGGTGATCGGCGCCGGGGAGACGGACAGCGTGCGCCTGCTGGCCCAGGCGGCCAGGGAGTTGCAAAAACAATATCCAGATATTCACTACCACATCTCCAGTGGCAACGCGGAGTATGTGTTGGAATATCTGGATAAGGGGCTGATCGACTTCGGTCTGCTCTTCCGGGAGCCCGATCCGAAGAAATATGAGTGGCTGGCCCTGCCCGCAGGGGACATCTGGGGCGTGCTCATGCGCCGGGATGCTCCGCTGGCCCGAAAAGTGGCCGTGTGCCCGGAGGATCTGTGGGACCTGCCGCTGATCACCTCCCACCAGAAGGGGGACGATCACCGGCTGGCCCAGTGGATGGGCCGGGAGATCTCCGAACTGAATGTGGTGGCGACCTATAACCTGGTGTTCAACGCCTCGCTCCTGGTGGACGAGGGCCTGGGCTATGCCCTGTGCTTTGATAAGCTGATCCACACAGAGGGAACCAGCCTGTGCTTCCGCCCGTTCTCTCCGACTCTGGAGGCGCCGGGCTATATCGTCTGGAAAAAATATCAGATCTTTTCCAAGGCGGCGGGGCGGTTCCTTCAGACCGTGCGGGAGAGAATCTCGGATGGAGCGCATGGTTCATCATGAGAATGTTGGTTTTGAATCGGTCCGGTCGGCGGCTTGGGGAAAGGGTATCCTTTTGTTTACAGCCCCCCAATTTCTGAGGCGTGGACGGCGCAGAAAAGACTTGCTGAATCCCCCCCTCAGAGTTACAATGCAGGCAGTCAGAGGGATGAAAAACGCTCCCCGTCCAAACCGGGAAATCGTTTCCGGCAAAGGACTGGGAGCGTTTTTGACCACAGGAGCCACCACAGACGGCGGCGTACCACATGGAGATTTGAGTTCTAAAGAGTAGCGAAAAGAAAGAGAAACGGAGTGGAAACCGCTATAAATAGTTAGAAATGGTGCAAAAAATGTTCAAATGACTGTTCGCATCCGAGAGGTCGAGGGTTCGAATCCCTTTGGGTCCACCAAAGACAGGCTTGTTCGCGCAGGCCTGTCTTTTTTATGCCGTGATATATACCAAAGGTTGTTCATTTGTTCCCTGATCTTGGCACTCTGTTGCCATTGTGCGGAACTCCTCAAAGGAGACATTAAATTCAATTTCCAGTGTGTAATCTCGATAGACATAAACAGATTTGATGAACTGGGAAATAATCATCTTCTTTGCAGCAAAGTTGCAGTTATCATAGAGGTCAGCCCAGGTCTTTATCTTCTCATATTCTTTCCGCTCTATATCTGCATTGACAAGATGAATGTCCAGTTCTTCTTTCGCTGCGTCTACCGTAGCCTCAAGCTCTGCTAGCCTGACTGTCCATCACATTCTCCCGGATGACGGACATTATAGTGACACTGATACCTGGCACGAACATCATGGTAAATGCTTCCGTCCTTTCGTACCCGGTTCCTGCCTCCGGTGGTTAATGTCAGCCGATTTTTACAATGGCCGCAAAAAATATTCCCTACCAGGAGAGATTGTCCTTTTAGGTACAATGGAGTTTCTGCATGATGTGTCGTTCTGTCAGACATGATTTTCTGTGCCCGGTCAAATGTTTCCTGGTCTATAATCTGTAATTCTGGAATAAATGCCGATTGTGCATCCCCATTCCGTATTACTCCCGTATAGATAGGATTTTTGATGATACGGTTGATGGAGGTATTCGGAAAGTTCTTTCCGTTAGGCTTGCGGATTTTCTTTTCTTCCAGATACCGGGAAAGACGCTGGGCACCATAGGCTATAAACCTCCCCCCATTCCCGTGGGCGGGGCGTCCTACGCTGTGACGCATAGCCGACGCAAGTAGCATGATCCCGTATTTGTGTCATGGCCTGCGGCTTTGCCAAACCGTGTTACGCTGCTGGTGTGGATCGCTCCTTTCTGCCGGAGCTGTCACCTCCTTTCCCGGCAGAAGATCCCGGCGCACCCAGCGTTTGGCTCAACAGAATACGGCAAGTAACTGGCTCGTCCTATTCAGTTGTCAGAAAGATCGAAGGAATAAAACTCGTCCTTCACTTACCGCCGTTTTTGGTTCCGTTCTGCACCCACCTTTCCAAAAATTTTTTTAGAATTTTTTTGGCTGCCAATATTCTCTTGGATATATTCTGGTGTTTGACCTTCTCTTGCGCCGCAATTTCCTTTATGGTCAGGCCCTCCACACAGTAGAGCCAAAGACGGCGGCGTTGAGGCGCAGTCAGGCAGGCGTCCAGGCCCTCGGCCAACAGGCGGCATAAGCGGGCCCGTTCCTCCTGGTCGTATTGATCCATGACCTTCGTTTCGGCAGAGAGCACCGCAAAGGATAGTTCAGCCAGTCCTTCCAGCGAAATTGTCCGGTTACTGTGCCGGTGATCCGCTTTCTCAATGGCGTGGTAGTTTTCATCGGACCAGCGTTTCCATTTTTCAAACTCCTCCGCACTGGAGAAGTCGGCACGGGTCAGGCGGATATGTATTCCGGTGGCGCTTTTGCATACGATGGCGTCCGGGTCCTTCTTATTCAGAGCATAGTCACTATTGCGGTCAAACATATTGGCTCCTCCTTTAATTTCCGTTGATTCGTGGATGGTCAACGAAAATCGGGAGGAGAGCGGCAGGAATATCTTTTTCCGCCAAAATGCAAAAATTTTTCTAAGTTTTCAATGGCTTTTCCGGGCCAGGATAGGTCAGTGCAAAAATCACATCCATACCTTGACACTTCATCCCAATATCTTCCAGAATTTTTTGGGGGATACTCGGATAACCTGTCGAGGAAAAAATGAGGCGCAGACAACCAGTTGGTTGCCTGCGCCTTTTCAGCAGGTGGTCGTATTCGATTAGGTGGAGGTTTCGCCTCCGGTGAGGCAAAAGGGGCGATTCATCATCCTTGTTCCCCAATCTTTTGTGCAGTTACCAGATCACATATTTTTCACAAAATCTTTGCAGCATCACCGCCGCCTGAGCCCGGGTGGCCTGGCCCTGGGGAGTGAGGGTGGAGCCGTCGCCGGTGCCGTTGATGATTCCGGCGCCCACGGCCCACTGCATGGCGGGGATGGCATACTCACTGAGATCGGGCACATCCGTATAGGACAGGATATTGGTGTCCTCACCGATGGACACATCATAGCCCTCGGTCTGGGCGTAGCGCCACAGCATGGTGGCCAGCTGCTCCCGGGTGATGGGGTCATTGGTACCGAACAGGCCGTTGCCGTAGCCGGTGACCACACCCTCACTGGTGGCCCAGCGGATGGCCTCGGAATACCACTGGCCCTGGGCCACATCGGTGTAGTTCATGGCGTAGTTGACCACGGGGCTGCCCGCCATGCGCCAGAGGATGGTGGCGATCATAGCCCGGCTGGTGGTCACATCGGGGGCGAAGGTGGTGGCGCTGGTGCCCGCCATGAGGCCGTGCTTGTAGACATAGGCCGCAGCGTCCTCATACCATGCGCCCTCCGGCACATCGGTGAAGGGCAGCTCCACCGGCTCGTGGCTGTCGGTGTCGATGACGATGGCATAGTCGGAGGCGTGGGAGAAGGGGAAGCTGGCCGTACCGTCAGTGGCAATCTTGCTGGCGGACTGGAACTCCAGCGCCCGGGTGCGGGTATTGTAGTAATAGAGATTGGCCCAGTACCCGGCGTTGGTCTCACCCAGGGGGGCGCTCAAAATCATCGTGAACCCAAATTCCCCATCGTGCTTGAGGGAGAGCTGGATGGTGTCCACCGCTCCGGTGATGGTGTTGATCACGCTGACGGGGATGGTGGAGGCGTCCAGGGTGACACCCAGATCCAGGTCGGTCAGGTCGGTGTTCTCCGGGATGTCCTGACCGTTGACCGTCCAGCTCACGCCGCCGGGCAGGCTGATCTCCAGGGTCACATCCCGGCCCGCCAGCGCCTCGAACACCTCTTTGTCCAGCTTGGTCTGGCCGGTGCGGAGGGCGATCTCAACGGTGCTGCCTTCCTTGGCGCTTTCAATCTTGTCCGTGGCCTGCTGGCTGGGGGTCTTGGTGGGGGTGCTGGAGCCACCGCCGCCACCGCCGCCGCTGCTCCGTACCGTCCAGTGGGCGTAGAGCACGGTGTCCCCGGTAAAGACGGTGTTGATGGTCACTCGCTGTCCGTCTACGGTCCCGGTGTACCAGCCCGCGAAGTCATAGCCGCTGCGGGTGGGAATGGGCAGGCTCTCCAGCTTCCCGTCTTTGGTGGTGGCGCTGGCTGTGCTTACGCTGCCGCCGTTGGCGTCAAAGGTCACGGTGTACTCCTGACTCACAGGCGGTGTGATCTGGCGTTCATACCCGCAGATATTGCAGGTGCTGTCCTGGTCGTTGTCGTAGCTATGGGCGGCTATGTCGGCCTTCTCCCCGCAGGAACACTCATGCCAGTGGGTATCTGCGTCACTTTTCCACTCTGTACCGTAAGTATGGGTATGCTCCAGCTGTTCCTCGGCCACATAGCCGCAGATGATACAATGCTTGTCGTGCGTCTCTGTGGCGGCGTTCGCGTTCCAGGTATGGGCCTCGCCCTCGTCCTTTGCGTTGCAGACGGTGCAGACATGATAGTGCTTCTCGGCATCCGCGTTTGCCGCCAGATAGGTGTCTGACCAGATGTGCCCCGTTGCGGGGATCACCCGCCAACTGTCCAAATCAGCAATTAGGATGGTGCAGGCTTCGTCCTCAAAGTTTTGCTGGCAAGTACAGGTGTAGTAGGCTTTGCTGCCCGCCTGGGTGCAGGTCGGCTCCTGGCCTGGAACCAATGTGCCCACATGGGTATGCCCGGTGGGGGCTTCGGCCACATAGTTGCAGATGGTACAATGCTTGTCATTCTGCTCCGTGGCAGCCTCAGTGTTCCAGGTGTGGGCCTCGCCCTGGTCCTTTGCACCGCAGACAGTGCAGACATGGTAGTGCTTAACGTCATCCGCGTTTGCCGCAAGATAGCTGTCTGACCAGGTGTGGTCCGTTGCAGGGATCACTTTCCAGCTGTCCAAGTCTTCGATGGGCTTGGTGCAAGCTTCGTCCTCAAAGGCCTGCTCGCAGGTGCAGGTGTAGTAGGCTTTGCTGCCCTCCTGGGTACAGGTGGCAGGCGTACCGGGAACCAAAACGCCCTGATGGACATGGGAAATCTCTCGCTTAAATTTACAGACGTTGCACTCTGTGTCCAGATCGTTGTCGTACACATGGGCTGCCTCAGCGCTTCTTGCTCCACAGTAGATACACTCATTCCAATGGCTGATCGTGTCGCAGTCCCAGCTGTTAGTATACGTATGGTTATGGGAAGAATACCGCTCATAGCCGCAGACGTTGCAGATCGTATCCTGATCGCTGTCGTAGGTGTGCGCCGCCTCAGCGTCTTTGGCTCCGCAGGTGGAGCACTTGTGCCAATGATTGAATGCGTCGGATTCCCAGTCGGTTCCAAAGTCATGGGTGTGGGAAATCTCCCGCTCATAACCGCAGATGTTGCACTCTGCGTCCTGATCGTCGTCGTAGGTGTGGGCCTGGGCGGTGGTTTTTTCTCCGCAGGAGCACTCCTGCCAGTGAGCGAATGCGTCGGAATTCCAGCCAAAATCGTGGGTGTGGGGAGGCAGCCGCTCATAGTCGCAGACATTGCAGGTGAGGTCCTGATCGTTGTCGTAGACGTGGGGCTCCACAGAGGTCACTTTTTCTCCGCAGTAGATGCATTCTTTCCAGTGACCGGCTGCGCTGCTGAATAACCATTGGAAGGTGTGCTGGTGGACAACCTCCCGCTCATAGCCGCAGTACATGCAGGTTTTGTCCTGATCGCCGCTGTACTCGTGGGCCTCGGGGGTGGTTTTTGCTCCGCAGGCGCACTCTCTCCAGTGGTTGTTTTCGTCGTATTTCAACTCGCCGCTAAAGTCGTGGGTATGGACTGCTACGTCCCCCATATCCGTCACGGAGACCGCGCCGTTTGCCACGTGGATCTTCAGATCCACCGTATCACTGGCAAAGTAGATGCCGTAGGTCCGGTCCTCCACGTAGAAGCGCATGGTATAGTCGCCGTCCTCCAGCTTACTGCTGCTGCCCAGGAGGGGCACCGTCACCGTGCCGCTGCCGCTGTCTATCAGGTTGGCTGCCTTGCCGTAATAGATGGGCACGCCGTCCTGTTCCAGCACATAGGCCAGGAAATGTTTTTCCCCCCCGGTGCCATTGTACTGGAAGGTCAGGCTCTGGCCGCTTTGCCCCTGCACGGCGGACATGGACAGGGACAGGTTCTCCCTGTCATACATGACGAAATTCCACCGTTTTTGACTGCTGTCGGTGCCGGGAGGCATCAGCTTCACCGGGTTGCCGTTCACCGAGTTGCCCATGCTGGTTTCCCCCGCGGCGAAAAACAGGGTCGAGAGGTCCAGGTAAAAGGCCGGGCGCACGCCAAAATTTGAACTGGGGGTACTGTTCTGGGTCAGTGTCCCGTCGGTATCTCCCGCATAGACGGTTCGGTGTATCTCCCATTCGGACGGGGCTTCGGTGCGCAGCCAGTACGGCCAGGAGGCTCCCGTCAGCAGGGAGGAATTCTCCGCCTGAATGGCCTCAAATTCCGACTTGGACAGGGGCCAGAAGGGGGTGGTCACGGAATCGCCGGTGATTTCGTCCTCGGTGGTCAGGGTCCGGCTGGAGATCAGGGACTGTGCCTGGGTCGAAAGGTTCAGGGACGCTCCCAAATTGTTCATAGCCGCACACAAGTCGCCCTGGCTGTAATGGATGTCGGTTGTCGCATACTGACCCTCGACGATGGAGTCCGCGAACAGAGTGACCGTCTTCGACGGGCCGGGAACCGGGCCGACATCGTCCATACCCACGATATACCAGTCCTGGCTGCCAAAGTACACCTTCCCGCCGGTGAGGGGCACGGTTACCTTCGGAGCCCCCACCGCCTCGGCTTTCACATACAGGGCGGGGCGGACGGCAAACTCATTGGTAGCCGTGGATGCATATTCTCCGCTAACGCCCATAGTCTTTTCCCACCGTTCACTCCCATCCGTAGCATAGGCGATTACTGTGTAAGCATTATCGCCACCTCGATCCGGATTGTCGATAGAGAATACGCCTGTGCGCCCCCAGTAGATGGCGTCAAATTGGCGGATGGACTGGTCGATTAGAGCAGCTTCTCCGCCAACACCTCTGCTTGTATTTTTATCTAACTCGCTGCCAATCGGCCACAAAAGCTGATTGGTCACTGGGTCGCCTTTGATTTCATCCAATGTGGCGCGGGCAACAATGTTAGCTTTGTCCTCTGTGGAAAATTCGTCTGCAATGGCATTCATTTTGTTGTACAGGTCGCTGTCCTTGTAGTTGTATGCGCCATCAATATATTTTCCTCCGCCATTTGCCCGGAACGCGGAGGAGCCGAAGTCGTTGTTTTTGGCAAACAGGGTATAGCAGCCCGCCGGGGCGGTGACGCCGCCGAGTCCGGTGCCGATGATGTACCACTCATGCCCGGCGAAGTTCACCGTGTCGCCGATGACGGGCGAGGCTTCCGCGCCGCCTGTAAACGCATCGGTTTTCACATACAGGGCGGGGCGGACGGCATATTCTTTGGTGGCGGTGGATACCCGACTTCCCAAAACGCCAGCACTCGCCTCCCAGCGCTCGCTTCCGTCCGTGTTATAGGCATACACGGAATAGCTATATTTGCTAACCTCTCCAACAAGATCGCCTGTCTCCGGGTCGAATACTGGGGTGTCACCAGAGCCTGTGATTTCTCCTGTCCGCCCCCAATAAATTGTTTCAAATCGGCGGATGTCTGTTTCTAAGCTGGAAGCCTCATTTCGACCAATGGGCCACAAAAGCTGATCGGTCACCAGATCGCCCTTGATTTCGTCCAGTTCGGCGCGGGGGAAAATGTTTGCTTTGTCCTCGTCGGAAAATCCCTCTGCGATGGCGTTCATTTTGTTATATAGGTCGCTGTCCTGATAGTTGCATGCCGTACTGTTATCAATGCTCCCGCCGTTTTCCTCGGTCCGGAACGCGGTGGAGCCGAAGTCGTTGTTTTTGGCAAACAGGGTGTAGCAGCCCTCCGGGGCGGTGACGCCCGCGGTCTCATCGCCGATGATGTACCACTCATGCCCGGCAAAGTTCACCACGTCGCCGATGACGGGGGCCTCCTCCTCCTCGGGGGGGGATCACCACAACGATGTCGCCGCCGTCCTCCCCGGGGACGATCACCGTCACATTGCCGGGCTCGTCGGGGTTCACATCCACGGAGATGTCCCCGTCCCCGCCGCCGGGGGACGGCACCACAACCACATCCGCCAGCGCCGTGACGGGCAGCAGACCCAGGCAGAGCGCCAGGACGCAGAACAAACTTAAAAATCGTTTTTTCATCTGGTTTCCTCCTTTTCACGCCCTGTACCGGCAATCGCCCGCAAAGAAGCGCGGATCGCGTTCAACTGTAACTGTAAATATTCCTCGTCCTCAAACAGCGCATAATGAACACAGGCGCGGACGAACAGATAGGTCATGCCCTGTACCAGCTCCACCGGCAAGCCCAGCTTGGGGGAGAGCTGCTCGGCATACTTGCGGTAGCGGACATTGACGCCGCTGAAAAATGCCTTGCCGTGTTCCCGGTATTTGGGGCTGGCGTACACCTGGTACATAAAGCGGTATTTCGCCCCGTGGAGTTTGGCGGTGAGATAGGGCATCTCTCTTAAAAACCGCTCAATGTCCCTGAAGCTGGTGGGGGCCTGAGCCATGAAGTCGTCCTCCACCTTGGCCATACCATGGGCGGTGACCTCAATAATGAGGTTGTCCTTCGTACCGAAGTAGTAGACAAGATTCGCGGTCGCCGTACCGCAGGCATCCGCCAGCACTTGCATACTGGTGTTTTCCAGTCCGTTTTTACAAAAGGTTTCAAAGCAGGTCTCCAGATATTCCGAGCGCCGTTCCGGGACACCTCGTTCTATTTTCACGAGCCACATCACCTCCTGATTTTTATTAAGTATTTAGTAAAATACAGGGGAAAATTTTTGCACCGTCCTTAAGATGACGCAAAAAGGCGCACCCCACCCGTACAAAAACGGGCGGAATGCGCCTTGAAACAATATGCAGTTACCCCCTTGACAGGGAAAAAGGGCAGAATTATGCTTTGCTTGTTTGCTTGCTTAGTCATTTTCCCGCCTTCCATCCACATTGTCAAGACCTCTTTTGTGAAATTTGGTATGTAAATATGATACCACAGGCTCCGCATTTTTGCAAGACGGCATATCGCTTTTTGCGGCGGAAGTTGTCAATCCGTATCAGGTTTCCCAACTTTTTCAGCCAGGTTCTCAATGTGGATCATCAGAGTTCAGCTCCTTTCCTGAAAAAATAGGCCCCCGCAGGGGGAGAAAACTCATGCATCTCGCCCTTGGGCAGCTTGACGGTCTCATACGCGTTTTTGTTCATAGCGAATTGCCTCCTTGGGATGTTCCGGCGGGGGTCTCCCGCCCCTGTGACTGCATCATAGCGCACACAAACGGCTTTGAAAAGTACGCACAATCTTGTGGCATAGGCACCAAAACGTAACTTTTGGACGGTTACCAGCTGGAAACTTTTGCGCCGCCCAAGGCTTTGCGGGCCCGGGCGGCGCAGAAAAATTTTTTAAAATGACAGAGGCGGCACAGCGCCTTGACGCGGCCCGGAGGCTTAGGATATAATCAAGCCATACATCCCAATCAGAACCTATGGACCAAGGAGGGACTCAAATGTCAGCTGCGGCCAAAGAACTCCCCGCCTGCCCGGTGGAGACCACCCTGACTCTCATCAGCGACAAGTGGAAGGTGCTGATCCTCCGGGACCTGATGCCGGGGACCAAGCGGTCCGGCGAATTGAAGAAGTCCATCGGGACCGTGAGCCAGAAGGTGCTCACCGCCCAGCTGCGGCAGATGGAGGAGAGCGGCCTGCTCACCCGGAAGGTGTACCCCGAGGTCCCGCCCCGGGTGGAGTACACCCTCACCGAGCTGGGCTACAGCCTGAAGCCCATTCTGGACGCCATTGGAAACTGGGGGGAGGCCTATAAGGCCCGCAGCGGGCAGGACCGCGCCTGAGCCCGCCCCAGAGGCAGGGCGCTCCATTCTGCCCGCATCCAAGAGACACATCCGATTCCGCACAAGGGAGGTAACCCCATGGCCCAGCAGCATACCATTCAGGTGATCGCCCACATCCGCAGCGATTTCCACACCAAGTTCGGCATTCCCAGGCAGAGCGGTCTGGTGGACGCCCTGCGGGCCACCGTGGTCTTTGAGCCGGAGTACCGCAATCCCGACGCCCTGCGGGGGCTGGAGGGGTTCAGCCACATCTGGCTGATCTGGCAGTTCTCCCAGGCGGTGCGGGACGGCTGGTCCCCCACGGTGCGCCCCCCGCGCCTGGGGGGCAACGCCCGCATGGGGGTGTTCGCCACCCGCTCCCCCTTCCGGCCCAACCCCATCGGCCTGTCCTGCGTGGCCCTGGAGGGGATTCAGCGCCACCCGGAGTACGGCCCGGTGCTGCTGGTGCGGGGGGGCGATCTGATGGACGGCACCCCCATCTATGACGTCAAGCCCTATCTCCCCTACGCCGACTGCCGCCCGGAGGCGGCGGGGGGCTTTGCCAGCCAGCCCAAGGAGCCCACCCTCCAGGTGGAGATTGCCCCGGAGCTCCTGGCCCAGGTGCCCGAGGGGCTGCGGGAGGCCCTGCTGGGGGTGCTGGCCCAGGACCCCCGCCCCCAGTACCAGCACCGGCCGGACCGGGTCTACGGCCTGGAGTTCGGCCCCCTGGAGGTGAAGTTCACCGTGGAGGGGGCGCTTCTGACGGTGCGCCAGGTCCAGGACAGGCGGCGCGGATAGCCCCGGGAGGAGAGGGAAGCCGCGCTCCATCCCTCCCGCCGCGGCGGGCGCCGCTCCCCCCGCTTACATTCAGGCGGGTTCTGTTCCGCAGAGGTATTTTTCACAGACACAGACGAAGAGGCCGTCCGCAGCGCGGACGGCCTCTCAGCTTGTCGAAAAACCTCTGTTCAGACGAATCCGCCCGAGTGTTGGCGGGGGAGCTCGAGGGGGCGGCAGCCCGCCTCGAGTGGGATCGAATGCC
>QWCV01001199.1_pt1 | contig 26324 bp, 27 predicted proteins | sample 1972621 | NCBI WGS metagenome assembly QWCV01 (sample SAMN09866699, study PRJNA288562) | Human gut metagenome isolate pre2_stool, whole genome shotgun sequencing... | isolation source: gut | host: Homo sapiens | place: USA: California | reverse complement strand
TTGCCCTCTAATTTAATCGATATAGGCCAACCGCCTCTGCATATCAAAAATGCAATATCATCCAAAGTTTTATGATTTGCACACGAAATTTCTTTATCATCGAAAAGATTACTCAAAGAAATGGCTCCATCCGAATCCTTAGACTCATATAAACTCATAGTTCTCATATAAAGTCTTGATATTCTGCCAGTACCACTGTGCATAGACGCGTCAAATTCAGCTGGTACAGCAGATCCTGTCAATATAAACTGACCAAAGTCGTCCCTTTTATCGACTTCATATCTAACAGCGTTCCACAAGTTTGGCGCAAGCTGCCACTCATCAACAAGTCTAGGCGTTTCTCCTTCAAGCAAAGCGCTTGGATTAAGTTCAGCCATCTGTTTATATTGTTTAGTCTTATCTGGCTCATCCATAGCAATAAAGCTCTTGGCGAACTCTTTTGCACTTGTAGTTTTTCCGCACCATTTTGGCCCTTCTATAAGTATAGCTCCCTTTGCTTTAAGTCTTTCATCAAGTAATTTATCAGTAATTCTTGGTAAATAATTCTTCATGAGCCTCTCACCTCTTATGCTTATAATACCATATATATACACATTTGTCAAGATTCATTCAAGTAAATGGCGCAATTTTATTCAAGTAAATGGCGCATTTTCATTCAAGTAAATGGCGCAATTTCATTCAAGTGTTTGGCATAAAAAAGAGCAGCCTAAACTGCTCTAAAATATTATCTATTAATCTGTTAGGTTTTTTATCCATTTCTTTGATATTACTCTTGGTAGTCCTATGCAAGCCTTGGCTACTTCTTCGCAGCATGCCATCAAATACACAAAATGTAGCGGTAATTTAAATACTACTGAACCTAAAAATGACATTGGCACTCCAATTAGCCAAACGCAGCTCATCTCTAAAAGCATTGAGTATCTTGTGTCTCCACCGCCTCTAAATATGCCGACTACAAGGGTCGAGTTATGTGTTTTAACGAAAAGTATTAGTCCCATGGCTATAAATAAATTTGATGCGATTGCTTTTGACTCTGCTGTGATATTTGGAAACATCACAAAGAAAGCATCTCTAAATATTATCATCAAGGCGCCAAGTATAACGCCTGTTAATGCTGATAACTGCAAAAGCCATGTGCCGTATTTGTATGCTTTTTCTTCATCTCCTGCGCCAATGTAGTTACCGACTATAACTGTGCATGCGCCTGCTAAGCCTCTAGCTAGAACGAAGAATATATTTTGTACTGTCATACCTATCTGCAAGGCTGTAACGCTTCTTGTACCAAGCTTTGCGTATGCAATTTGGTAAACGATTTGGCCTAGTGACCAGAATGTTTCGTTTATAATAACTGGTCCGGCTGTCATTATATACATTTTTTTAAAATGGCTGTCGAATGTCACGAAGTCTTTTATTTTGCCTGTTAGTGGTCCTCTATGTTTTTTAAGTGCTATATATAAAACTGCAAATTCTAATATACGTGCAAATATTGTACCTAAAGCGCCACCCGCTACGCCCATGGCTGGAAAACCAAGTTTACCGAAGATAAATACGTAGTTGAAGAAGGCATTTCCGAAAAAGGCGATAGTTGAGGCAACTAGTGGCGTCTTTGCGTTGCCAATGCTTCTCATCGATACTGAGTAAATGAAGTTTACCGCTGTTAGTATGTATGAGAATGAAACTACTCTAAGATAAGTAACTCCATAAGGTATAACGTTTGGGTCTTGTGTAAAGATTTTCATAAGTTGTTCTGGTATCAGTAGCGCAAGTACTGTAAATACGCTTGATACTATAACTGCTAGTATTAGCGCCATACCATGTGATCTTCTAACGCCTTGGTAGTCTTCTTTGCCGTAGAACTGAGCTATCATCGCTGAGGTTCCTGTCGCTATACCAAAGCAAATTAGTGTCATGAAGAAGAAAATTTGGTTTGCAAGTCCAACAGCTGATATCGCATAGTCGCCAAGTGATGATATCATGGTTGTATCTAGTGTATTAAGTACACTTGCGAGCAAATTTTGAAGTGCAACTGGTACTGCAAGGCTATATACTAATTTTAAAAATCTTTTGTCATTAAACATAGCTCGTAAATTTTTCATTTAACTCATCCTTTCAATTTTTTCATTTTATCACTAAGAGAGAAACTTGTCAAGATGTTTCGCCTTGCGAATGGAGATATTATTTTAAATATTTATATATTCTTAAAAAATATATTTGCAAAGAAAAAAGAGCCTGGCTAAGGCTCCTATTTCACACTAATTACAAAATAACTATTTTTCTTCCATCACTAGTATTTCTTCATCAGCTTCGTTTTTTGCGTCTTCAACAGCTGCTTCGTAAGCTTTGTAAACTTTTTCTTCGATGTCAGCTCTTGTTTCAGTGTTGATTGGGTGAGCTATGTCTCTGTAAGTACCGTTAGGTACTTTTCTTGAAGGCATTGCGATGAATAAACCTTCTCTTCCTTCAATAACTTTGATGTCATGAACAACAAAAGCGTTATCAAAAGTAACAGAAGCTGTTGCCTTTAAGTTTAAACCGTCCTTTTCAACAAGTCTTACTCTTACGTCTGTAATTGTCATTTTCCCATCCTCCTAATTTAGCTAAAATTTGCTTGATTTTTCTTATAATATATATTATGATAAGTATATAAGCAAAAATATGCAGTAGCTTATATATATATTATACTAAAGAGTTGAAATAATTTCAAGTACTTTTTTCATATTTAGGAGGAAATATGGGCTTTTTTTTGAAAAAACACAACATTGACAATATATTTTTCATAGGCATAGGTGGTATCGGTATGAGTGGTCTTGCCGAATTACTTATTTCTGAGGGATGTAAAGTTAAAGGAACTGATACTGGCGAGTCACAAATCATAGAAAGACTTAAAAAAATGGGCGCCGTTGTATACAATAAACACGAAGCAAAAAATGTTGAGTCATCAAAGGTAGTTGTTTACACAGACGCAATACGTCCAGACAATCCAGAGCTTTTAAGAGCAAAGGAGCTTGGTTTAGAAATTTATGACAGAGCAAGCTTTTTAGGTGAAGTAATGAAGCTCTTCCCTAACTCAGTTTGCGTTTCAGGCACTCACGGTAAAACTACTACAACATCGATGATTGCTTCGATCACAACACATACTCAGATGGACCCAACCATACTTTTAGGTGGTGAACTTGATGAGATTGGCGGCAATATAAGAATTGGTAAAGGTAATATCATCATCAGCGAGGCATGTGAATACAAGGCAAACATACTAAAATACAATCCTACCATGGCCATGATTTTAAATATTGACGAGGACCACTTGGACTTTTATAAAAATATTGATGACATAATCGCTACTTTTAAAAAATATGCCGACGACGTTCCATCAACTGGCTATGTAGTATATAATAAGGATGACGAACATGTTCTTGAAGCGATAAAAGATGTTACAGCTAAGACTATCAGCTTCGGTGTTGACTCTGATGCTGACTACAAGGCTGAAAACATCACTTATGATGAGAACGGCTGCGCTAATTTTGATCTTATTCATAACAATAAAATAACTGAGATTAAGTTAAGTGTTTTAGGTAAGCATAACGTTTATAATGCGCTTGCTGCCATCGCTATGGCGAATACTTATGGTGCATCACTTGAAGATATTAAAAAATATATACTTCTTTACGCTGGCGTTCACAGAAGGATCGAGACTAAGGGCTACATCGGAAGCGTTCGTATCATAGATGACTACGCTCATCACCCAACTGAGATCATGGCGACTCTTGAAGCCGTTAAAAAGATGGCTAAAGGCAGAATCATCACCATATTCCAGCCACATACCTTCACAAGAACACAAAAACTTCTACAAGGCTTTGCTGAAGCGTTTAAAAGAAGCGATGTTACCATCATCACTGACATATACGCTGCCAGAGAAAAAGATACTAAGCTTGTTCACTCAAAAGATTTGATCAATTCGATGAAGGAGCACGGCTACGATGCGATGTATATCTCAAAATTTGAAGACATAGAAAACTATCTTCTTGATAATTTAAGGGAAAACGACATCATCTTAACTGTCGGCGCAGGTAATATATATAAGCTTGGTGAAGATTTATTAAAAATTAAAGATAAACAATAATATATATTATAATGGAAGATTTTTTAAGCACACATCAATTTGTGTGCTTTTTCATGTTTATATTGATAAAATTACAATAAATTTAATGAAACTATAAAATTTTCTTATAATACTTATAAATTATTTTCATCACAGAAACGATGTATTTTATTTACACTTTAGCAGGTTTATGTTACAATATAAATACAAAATTAAAAGGAGGAAAAAATATGCTTAATACATATTTAGCATTCGAGTTAGAGCCTATAATCAAAGCGATTAACAGTGTATTGTGGTCAAAATTTTTGATGTATGCACTTTTAGCTCTAGGTATTTTTTATACTGTTTATCTAGGTTTTCCACAGATCACTAAGATAGGCTTAGCATTTAAATACGCTTTTGGCGGAATGTTTAAGAAAAAAGAAAAATCCAAAGACGGCGAGGTAGAAGTAAACTCATTTCAAGCACTTGCTACAGCGATAGCTGCTCAAGTTGGTACTGGTAACATAGGTGGTGTAGCGACAGCTGTTGCATCTGGTGGACCGGGCGCAATTTTCTGGATGTGGGTTTCAGGTATACTTGGTATGTCAACTATATTTGCTGAGGCAGTTCTTGCGCAATTGTACAGAGAAGAAAGAGATGGCGAGCCTGTGGGCGGTCCTTCATACTATATTTCCAAAGGACTTAATTCAAAAGTATTAGCAGCAATATTCTCAATCACTATAATTTTAGCTCTTGGCTTTGTTGGTAACATGGTTCAATCAAACTCAATCGCTCTTGCAATGTCAAATGCAATAAACGTTAACTCACTATACATCGGTATTGCTCTTGCAGTACTTGTTGGCTTTGTTATCATGGGTGGTCTTAAGAGAATCACGACTATGGCGGAGCTTGTAGTTCCTTTCATGGCTGTTATCTACATCGTCGGTGCATGTTTTATACTTTATGTATATAGACATCATTTAGGACTAGTTTTCTCTGGCGTATTCAGAGAAGCCTTCTCAACTCAAGCAGTTGTAGGTGGTATGGCTGGTACAGTTATGAAAGAAGCTATCAAAAACGGTGTTGCTAGAGGACTTTTCTCAAACGAAGCTGGTATGGGTTCAACACCACATGCTCACGCAACTGCAAAGGTTAAAGACCCTTGCATGCAAGGCTTTGTAGCGATGGCAGGCGTTGTTGTTGATACTATCATTATCTGCTCAATAACAGCTCTTATCGTTCTAGCTACAGACGCTCACATGTCAGGAGCAAAATCAGTTGCTATCACACAATATGCATTTAGTGCAGCCTTTGGCGAGCCAGGATCAATATTCTTAGCAATTTCACTAATGTTCTTCGCTTTCACAACTATAGTTGGTTGGTACATGTTTGGCGAAATGAACATCCGCTACTTATTCAAAGGCAAAACAGCCATCAACGTATATAGAGTACTAGTACTTATATGTATAGTAGTTGGCTCAGTATTTGGTGCATCAATCATTTGGGACCTTGCTGATACATTCAACGGTTTCATGGTTATCCCGAACCTTATCGCCCTATTCTTACTTGCACCACAAGTTAAGAAAGCTTACAAAAACTATTTAAATAGAAAAAAAGCTGGCGAATTAGATTAAATTATATACTTAGCTCTCACTTAATTGATGAGAGCTTTTTTATTGCTTTCGATGTGGCACTCATTGTCTCGATAAGACAATAAGCGTTGCTAAATAATGCATATTCTGTTATACTAATAATAGATAAGGGAGGTAGGAGGGGTATTTGAATATATTTTTAAAAATTAGTATAGTTATTTTATTTGGAGTGATAGGTGCAAAAATCGCGAGAAGGCTGAATCTGCCAAACGTTACAGGCTACATAGTCATGGGTCTACTTCTTGGCCCATCATTTTTAAATCTTGTAACGCCTGAAGCAGCGCCCATCATTTCCTTTGTAAATGAGTTCGCTCTAGGCATCATCGCCTTTGCCATAGAAGATATACTTGGCGACATGAGTAAACCTGGCGTTGGACTTATGTTTGTGATGCCAGTTGATAGAGTAGTTGGCTGGACTAAGTAAATATTTTAAGAAAGACAAAGCTCTCACAAATTAGTGAGAGCCTTTTTACGCGCAAATATTTATTTTTTAAGTTTATAATTTATTATTCGCCAAAATTTGCCTTTAGTAAAGCATCTACACTGTCGTAGCCGGATGGATCAAGCTCAGTCATGCTAGCAGTATAATCGCCTTTTGAGTCAATGACAAGGACTTTGTTTTCCTTATCAAGCTTGTATTTAAAAGCAAAGATGCTGCTTAAGTAATCTATGTCAAAGTAAAGAGTCTCGCCCATGACCTTCACTTCTTCAGGCGCGTGCTTTTTGTAAGAAAAACTGCTAAGGCCTTCGTCGTCTCCATCGAAGCTGTAACTGATATTGTATTTTTCGTTGTAAGTCAAAGCAAACGCCATGCTTCCAGGGTAGACACCGTAGATGATTTCGTCGTCATTAACTAGTTTTGAGTAGTCAGTAACTTCGTCTAAAGCTTTGTCATCAGCATATTCGCCACTCTTCCAAGCGCGAGCCATGATCTTGTTAATGCCAGAGACGCTAAACAGCCTTGCGTTAATATTCTCTACGTAGCCGTAGTCTTCGCCGTCAACGCTTACAGCGTAGTCAATACAGTCAAATACATCTACTCTTTCTTTACCTGTTTCTTCTTCTTTTTTTTCTTCGCCTATAGGTTTCTTTGTAGGCTCCTCCTTGTCATTTCCTCCACACGATACCATAAACATGGATAGAGCGAGTAGAATTAATAATATTTTCTTCATATAAACCTCCTAAACAAGTTTATTATAAGCCTTCTTTTGAAGATCATCAAGCCTTTCCTTGTTGCCCTTCGCCATAGCACCAGTAAAAGGCACCTCATAAAGCAATTTTGCTCCTAGATGAACTAAAGTGATGTTCGCCTTGCTGCCCTTATAATCCACAGTAAAATTTTCAATCTCGTCCCAAGGCATCAAAACAAAATTTCCCTTCACAGAATTTGAAATTTCCTTCTCATATATACCCTTTTCACTAAAGTACAACACAAAAGACCTCGCACCGTCCATAGTGTAATACAATCTACTCAAAAATAATTTTAATAAACCCCTTTTGAAGTCATTGCGTTTTAGTGCAAATAGATAATTTTTATCATCATTAAAATCTTCCTTGACCTTGTCCGCGATTTCACTCGCAGTATTCATTAAAAGACCCACGTCTATACCTCCTATTTAAAAATAAATACTTCCTTGATGTCCTTGCCTAAGACCTTGCAGATCTTGTAGGCAGTCTCAAGACTTGGACTGATAGTTCCCGCCTCATACGCCATGATGGACCTTCTCTTTAAGTCCACCGCCTTGGCAAGCCTATGCTGCGAAAGGCCTTGCTCCTTTCTAAATTCAGCGATTCTGTTTTCGATTATAACATCCAAACTATCACCCCTTATAATTATGGTTACATTTATAGTACTAAATATGTTACATTTATAGTACCATAGTCATAGATCTTTGTCAATAGTTTTTTTGCAAAAAATAAAAAGTGACCTAGTATAAACTAAGTCACCCGTGATTATAGTTTTGAATGTCCGATTTTTATTTTTTTATTTAAAACTAATCAGTTCATTCTCTTTCAGTTCATAATAAACTATCGATTGCTTCTCTCCAAGCTGATTTGTCCACGAGTCATATTCAATACGAATTTTCTTAAAGCCAAGCTTTTCATAGACGTGCTGAGCTCTTTTATTATTTAGATTTGTCGTTAGGAATATGGTCTTCGCACCCATTTTGAAAAGCTCTTCTATAAACAAAGTAAGTATCACTCGTCCAAGACCTTTCTCTTGATAAGTGCTATCGCATATCTTTATACCTATCTCGCATCTATCATCATCAGAAAACTCATAATTCATCTCGCCGATGGCCTTGCCCTTGTACTCAATCATCAAAACTCTGTGCTGATTAGTGTAATTTTTAATCTGCTCTTTAATTCTCTCTTCATTAGTGTTCACTCCGTTTGGAAAGCCCGCGTGAGCCATGACAGAGCCGTCGTTCCACCAAGATGCAAGCTGAGTCGCATCAGTCTCTATCACGTTTCTAATTAATATGTCTTTGTAAATTATCTTCATTTGTAAGTTTACTCCTTGATTTATAGATTCTTCTTGTAATATATAAATTATACCACGAAAGCACTCAAATGTAAAGAAAAAGTGACCTAGCATAACTAAGTCACTTCTTATTTATATTTAAAACGATATTTACCTTTGCCATGACCTTTTACTGATTCTAATAGCCCCATCTCATACATAGTCTTTATTAGCTCTGATGCTCTGCTTGCCTTTAGACCAGTATGCTTTACTACAATTGATCGTCCAAATATTTCTCCCTCATCCAAAGCATTATATAAGTTAATTATATGATTTTTTAGATTTTTACTTATTTCATCGTCAATGTCCGATAATTTTGCCTCAATGTCCGATTTTTTATCTTCAATGTCCGATTTTTTATCTTCTATAAACTTTCCGCTGATATGCATAACTCTATTGCTAAGTGCATTCTTTTCGTTTAGCAAGAGATTTCTTAAGAACATTTCTAAATACTCTGTTGTTTCGTGAACACCACGAGTCAAGTCATTATAATTAGCTCTTACTAGCGCATTTCTAAAGTACCAAGCGTTTTCAGCGAAGATATCATTTGTCACATCAAATCCCAAAGTTCTTAAATACTTAATAAAAAATACCGCTGTAGTCCTTGTATTACCTTCAGCAAATATATGTATCTGCCAAAGTCTTGATACAAAAATCGCTAAGTGATGTATAATCTCTTGCATATCTAAATCTTTGTAGCTAAACTTCTTCTCATTGTTTAGGTCATAATTAAGCGTTGCCTCAAGCTCTGATGCGCTGCCATAAATAACCGTTTTACCTTCAAGTACCCACTCTTTTTTAATTATATTGTAGTTTCTAATCTGACCTGCGTGATCATATATACCAGAAAATAATTTTTTGTGTATAGAGATATACTCATTAGAAGTAAATGAAAAAGCATTCTCTGAAAGCAGCTTAGCTATGCGTATAGAGACTTTGTCAGCTTCTTCCGTCCTGTCTCCACTTGTGCTTGGTCTTTCTTCATAATAAGTGTTAATAAGCTCATGTGCCTGATCTATGTCTATCTCGCCCTCAATATTTTTTATGGCAGTTTCAATTAAATACTTTGATGTTTTTAAGCCATCTACAGCTTGTAGACCGATGGCGGTTTGCCAAGCGTATCCTTTTTCGCTCTTACTCGCCTCAGTGAGTTTTATATATTCTTTATATGGATCCTTATTCATATAAACAGCTCCTTTTTATCTAACTTAATAATACCACGAAAGCACTCAAATGTAAAGAAAAAGTGACCTAGATAAACTAAGTCACCGTGATTATGGTTTTGAATGTCCGATAATTTTACTTCAATGTCCATTTTTTATCGCCAATGTCCGATTTTCTATTTCAGAAAAATGCCATTATGGCAATAATTCTAAATAGCTTTTAAATAATTGTATCCAAACTATCTTTATTTAATAAAAAATCAAATAAATTTATAGTCACTATACCATTATCATCCAAAAATGCTTTTACTCTATCTTTAACTATAATTATCTTTTTGAACGAGTCATCGATATTAAGCAAAGATGCCTTTTCCTGCTCTGTCTTTTCTACCGATGGAAGCGAGTACGCAGACTGGATATAGTACCTCTTAGTACCAAGATTAGCGATAAAATCGACTTCCCTTTTATTTCTCACATCCTTATCATTCTTATCCTTCTCTCTAGTCATAACCACGCCAACGTCTACCATGTAACCGCGATATCTAAGCTCGTTATATATGATATTCTCCATCAAATGCGTTGGCTCTATCTGTCTAAAGTTTAGTCTTGCATTTCTAAGCCCCACATCTTCAAAATATATCTTATAAGGCGTTCCTATATATTTTCTGCCCTTCACATCATATCTGTAAACTTTTTTTAAAATGAATGAGTCTTCAAAGTATTCAATAAACTTGTCAATGGTATTCGCGCTAATTTTTGTTTGTTTACTTGATTCAAATGTTGCCTCTATCTTTGATGGATTTGTTAATGTTGACATGCCGGAGGCCAATACATTTAAAAGATCTGCTAATTCACTATCTAAGCGTATGTCATACCTATTTATAATGTCTCTTAAATAAACGTTATCAAGCTGAGTCTTTAAATAATTCATCTTGTCTTCGTCGTTATCCATAGAGCAAAGTGCTGGCAGTCCACCAAAAACTTGATACTCTGCAAAAGCATCTTCCTTATCTAGACTAGTACTTTGCATGTACTCCGAAAAGCTAAGCGGCATCACATGAATTTCATCGCCACGGCCTGCAAACTCAGTAATTATATCCTTCGATAAAAATTTTGAATTGCTACCGGTAACATAAACATCAAAATTATCTCGCCTTAAAAAACCATTCAAAACTTGTTCAAATGATGCCAAAAGCTGAACTTCATCTAAAAGTATATAATACTTGTCCTTAGTTTTTGTCCTATTCTTAATAAATTCTAAAAACTTTTTTGGATCAACGAGTCTTTCCCCGCTTAAAATATCAAGGTCCATCAGATCTTCACCAATTTTAAGAAGGTCATCACCAGAATCAAAAGCAAATTTTATTATATGCTCTTCATCTACTCCGCTTTTCATTAGATAATTATAAAATATCTTGTTAAGTAAATAAGACTTGCCACACCTTCTAATCCCTGTAATAACCTTAATAAAGCCGTTGTTCATTTTGCGAATTAATTTATCTAGATAAAAATCACGTTTAATTTCCATTCTTTCACCGCCAATCTATTTCAGAAAAGTGCCATTATGGCAATAATTCTAAATAGATTATATCACATTGCATGAATAATAGCAATCTATTTCAGAAAAATGCCATTATGGCAATAATTCTAAATAGGATTTATTTACTATTTAATTATTTCTTCACAAGCCCACTAAAAATAAAGAAAAAGTGACCTAGTATAACTAAGTCACTTCTATCTCTATTTATTTTGCTTTTTTTGTAATTTTGATGCCACAAAAAATATAAGCATTCCAAAGACTGCTGCGAGTATGATCGCTCCACCCGGCTTTACATCGTAGTAGAAGCTTGCTGTGATGCCACTTAGCATATAAACAAGTCCTAAAACTATGGTGATGATTAGTGTCTTCTTGTATGAGCGAGCAAGTATCAGTGTTGTAGCAACTGGAAGCACTACTAGCGATGTAAGCATCAGTGCTCCGACTAATTTTACCGCCATGGCGATGGTGATCGCGCTTAGTAGTGTAAATGCTGCGTTTACGCGTCTTACCTTAACTCCTGAGAGTCTCGCTGTGTTTGGATCTATGGCGATGGCAAGTAGTCCTGCGTACTCTTTGATGCTTGCAAATACTACAAAAACAAAGACTACAAGTGAATTAATCACGTCTTGCATCGATACTGAGGCGATACTACCAAATAGGTATGAATCAAATGATGTTCCTCCCGGAGCGAAGTCCGATAGTATCGAGGCTACTCCAAGGCCTATACTCATGATGATGGCTGTTGCCATGTCGCCGTATTGAGGAAATTTATGGCGAATGATCTCGATTAAGAAGGCTGCTACCACACATATCGCTAGCATACCTATAAGCGGGTCGAAACCAAGTATTAGTCCCATACCCACGCCTGCTAGTGCTGAGTGTGATAGAGCGTCGCCTATCATCGAAGTTTTTCTATTTACCATAACCACGCCGATGGCTGGAACCATGATTGATAAAAAGAAGGCAACTACTAGCGCCTTTCTCATAAATGCGTATTCTAGCATGATTTTTCCTCCTTTTTCATCTCTAATTGATATAGACCTGCATCTTTTATCTCGTATGTTGCGTCTAATTTAGCGTATTTCATTAGCTCGTCTAGGTCATGCGTTACTAAAACTATGCTTGTGCCTTTATCGTCGTTCAAAGTTTGTATTGTTTTTAAGAAGGAAATTCTACTTTCTTCGTCGACTCCGGCTGTTGGCTCATCTAGTATTAATAGTTTTGGATTGTTTAGCATGGCCCTTGCTATCATGGTTCTTTGCTGTAAGCCGCCTGATAGCTCGTTTACGGGCTTGTTCTTGTACTCGATTAGACCTAAATACTCTAAAATCTCATCTACTTTTTTATAGTGTTTTTTGCGTGGGAACTTAAAAAATCCAAATTCCTCGTAAAGGTTCAAAACCACCATCTCCCTAACGGTGATGGGGAAGCTAACCTTGCTAACAACACTCATTTGTGGTACATATCCTATATCCTTATAGCTTTTGTATGAGGCTATAGGTTTTTCTAAAATTTCTACCGATCCCCTTTGTGGTTTAAGCTCTCCTAGCAAATTCTTGATGAAGGTTGATTTACCGCTACCGTTCGCTCCAACTATGGCGATGAAATCACCCATCTCAAGCTCTAAATTTATATCCGAGAGAACTTTGTGATCAAGGTATGAAAAGTCTAAATTTTTTATGCTAATTGCTTTCATTTTGTAATTTCATCTCCTCATATAGATTCGTTAGATTCATCTTCATCAAGTCGATGTAGTCCATCTCATCAATCGTTTGACCTGGGATTATAAACTCCATACTAGCTAGTGGACTTATGTGCGCACCAGCTATCTCCTCAGATATAACCTTGGCAATGGCTGTCGGCGCGCCATATTCATAAAATATCGTCTTGATATGACCTTTCTTTGCATAGTCAATGGCCCTAACCATGCTTCTAATGCTTGGCTCACTCATCGATGTCAGGCCTTGAAGTGGGTACTGCTTTAGTTTAAAATCTCTCGCAAGATAAGCAAAAGCGTAGTGCATTACGATAAACTCCCTCTTATCAAGCTCTTGAAATTTGTCACGAAACTCAGTTTGCAAAAGAGTTAGCGTGTCAACCGCCTTAAACCTTCTCATATCAATCATTGCCGCCTTCTTAGGCACTAAATTACTTATCTCTCTAGCAATAGTGTTAAGATAAGTCTTCGCATTGTTGATAGATAGCCAAGAGTGCGGATCATAAGTGATCTTGTCAACTTTTTGTGAGCTACCTCTTAAAATCTCCTCACCCTTCATCGGATTGTCCTTCATATCGACAAATTCAAATGAAAGAATGTCCTCAGGAAGCCTGTCAGTATAAACAATCCATTTGCCAGTCTCAGGCAAAACATAATTAAGCTCACCCGATTCGTGACGCATCTTTATCCTATAGACCTTGCCGTCCTCAACATTAAGCTGCGTCTCTTGGTGAACGATGTCGCCTTCAACATTCATAATCTTACGGCCTTCCTTGATAAGTTCGTCCTCACTCATACTTCCGTCATCCCTTTTAAAGGCTATACGCAAATAATCCTCGTGAGTGTGGCCAAAAATCATGTTGTTCCTTTTTTCCTTGTAATCAAATCTCGTCATGAGCTGAAAATCACCGATGGCTGCTGCACCAGTGTATGAGATCAAGTCAACATTATCAGATAAAGTCAAAATCTTTAAATTAGGGAGATTCTCCTTAATCTTGTCAACCCATCTCTCCATGTTAGCTCCGTTAACAATCAAAAGATCAGCCTTAGCTAGCCTTTTGATGTCCTTTGCAGATGGCTCCCAGCTGTGAACTGTAGCAGACGTTGGCATAAAGCTCTTCACGACTACATCGTCCTTAGCGACCATCTTCGTAAGCTTGTATATAGGAAAAAAAGAAGTATAAACCAAAGGTTTCTCCCCGGTCATACCTCTTTCTTCTATAGCATTATCACATGAAAAAAATGTTATTGATACAAGGAGTAAACATAGGAATAATAATTTTCTCCTCATATTAATGAAATTACTCAGTTAATTCTTCAGCAATGTCTTGGCTGTCTACAGATGTTCTGATGTATGTTGGGAACCACTTGCTGTCTTGGTCCTTAATATCATCTAAGTTATCAGTATATCTTGTATGGTAATGAGCTAAGTGCTCTTCGCCATGGATTTGCATTAAAGCCATATACTTCTTAACATCCTTAGAATCAGTTTCAAATACAAACCAATTTAAAGTTTTATTTCCGTGAGGTACTTCGATAGTGTCAACTAATTTGTATTCAGCCTTAGCAATCTCCTTGCCTTCACCGATCTTGCCATCATAGAAAGTGATAGTGTCTCCTTCAATGTGTAGACCCTTGTAGTCAGTTGCTCTTCTTTCTTCGATACCCTTGATGTAGTCATCAGCTGAGATACCCTCTTCTTTAGCCTTATTTTCTATAGCTTCCTTAACAACAGGATCATCATAGAAAGCGTTGATAGAGTTCCAGTCACCAGCCCACATCTCTAAAGTAACATCTTCAGAAGGAGCTTCAGTCTTTTCCTCAGACTTATCTTCAGTAGCTTCTTCAGTCTTTTCCTCATTAGTGTCAGCAGCTGCCTCAGTCTTTGGTTCTTCCTTAGCAGGCTCTTCGTTCTTCTTACAAGCAAACATCATAGATGAAACTAAAGTAAGAGCTAGAGCTAGCGTTAAAAATCTTTTTGCGTTTTTCATTAAAAAACCTCCTAAATAAATTTCTTATGGTGATCAGCGCCTTATATCCGAGCCGACCAATAGAGATATTAGCACATGATAAGTCCTTTGTCAATAGCCTCTAGCCCACTAAAAACAATACATTCACCAGATTTTCTTATAAACAATACTTTATATTAATAAGAATTGATATTTTCTAATAAAGCAATGCTCAGACCCGTTAGCTCTCACTAACATATCTACATATCTTCATACGTTCGCTATTTTTCAATATTTATCACGATTAGACATATTAAAAAAATTATAAAATTTCTTATTTATTATTAAAATATTTATAATAATGGATCTGCTTAGAAAAATTTTGAACAAAAAAGAAGAAGGCAATGATACCTTCTTCTTAATTGATTGTTTTATAATCGTTTTATTTTATACAAAGCGATTGAGTCATCGCTATTTTAATTTCGCATGAAAATGAAGAACCTCATTCGTAGACGAGAACCTTTTCGCTAGGATGGATTTTGCAAAATAGATCAAAATCAAAACCATTTTTTTACAGAATTTAGCGATGAGAATTGATGGATGAGACGAAGTGGAGCTTTGAGGCAAGCGGAGTGTACAAGCGAGTACTCGAGCATTGCCGAAAAGCGAACGAGTCTCAGGCGCAATTCTGGCGCTAAATTTAACGCGAAATTTAATGCGAAATATTTATTATGACCAGCTCTGGTCTATTAAATATCCTCGGCACCCTCGTCGATTCGCGTGCAAGCCCCCTGCTAACAATCATTTCCCCGCCATTATCGAAATGATAAAAACCGCCAGCGTATTTTGGGAAAAAACCTTCGTCGGGCGCGAAGACGCCATTCAAAAGGCCTGGGATGCGCCACTGACCACCATGAGCATGGCCAGCCAAAACTAAATCAAAACCGGCATCCTTATACAAATTCACAAAAGACGGGCGATGGGTTAATAGCATCGTAAAAGCTGTATCATCCCTTTCATTCATAGCGCGTCCAAGCTCGGCCTTCATGCCATCTCCCTCTCCTGTGTAGCGCGCCTCATCTGGGTCGTTAAGACCAGAGAGACAGATTTCATTGCCATTAATATTGGTTTGAATGGTCTTGCCACCGATGTCCTCAATGCCATGCGCACGAATCCAGTCAAGCATCTCATGGACGCGCATGCTCCAGTACTCGTGGTTACCAGTAACGTAGTAGCACGGATATTTCTTCGCGATGGCACTAAGAAAAATTTTCGTGTTATCATCAGGAATTTCGTCGTCAAAAATGTCACCGCCCAAAAGAATCATGTCCGGCTTTTCTTTATCCACCGCATCAATCAGCGTTTTTTGTGCCGCGCCATATTTGCATGAGTGAAGATCAGTGATTAAAGCTATGCGCATAGGTTTTTTAATTTTTTCTGAAGTGATAGTGTATTGAACAATTTTTAGCCGCACATCAAAGGCTAATAGTGCAAGGACTATGATTATGGTGATTGTGGCGATTAAAATGTGTTTTTTATTTATTTTCATTTATTGCTCCTTGGGTTTTATTTAAAACAGTGTCAACAGATATCCATCTACTGCTGCGACGACTATATACATAGGAATTGCTCTTAAAAAGGCTTCGATATGCTTCTTCGGGTTTTGGTACAAGGCTTTTTCTTGGATTTTGCTAAATCTTATGCGTTTTGTATTTCTCCACCAAAGTAGGTCTATGACGAGTAAATCAAAAATGTTTAGCGCCTCTCCTAAGATAAGTAAATTTATAAAATTTTGCGAAAAATCTTTCTCACGCAAGAATGCCCCGAAAATCATGAATAATACTACAAACACCACTAGATTTGCAAACCATGTGGTTAGCTTATTAGCTTCATGGAACTTGCCTTGGTATTCGTCCACTTCTCTAATGCGTTTTTGCACTTCATCTGGATACGAGGCGTAGCTCTTGATGTTTTTCTCGTCTGTTCCTGTGCCTAAAAAGCATAGCGCGAAAAATACTGTGCACAAAATGATTATCTCTATAATTAACATAGTATCACTCCTTTTACTTTATTATATCACATTAGCCTGTGCTAATAAATATTTTTTAAGTGCAGCATAAAAAAGCACCTATAATTATAGATGCTTTGTGTAAATATTATTTCTTCTTTAGCTCTTCGATGTTTTTATTAAGCCTATTAAGCTCTTTAATAATAATCCAATTTTGATCAACTAGTCCTTGTATGCCACTAAATCTAGTTACCTTATATGTCTTATACATATCCTCTATCTCTTCTTCGTCAAAGTCTTCGAGTTTATAGCGCTCGATGAACTTTTGCTTATCCTCTCTTTGCTTTTCTTCTTTTGCTCTTTTATCTGAAAATAGTCCCATAATATCACTCCTATTAATTATATTATACCACAAAACAATTTACATATAAAGAGATAGGCTCTAACACCTATCTCCTCATTCTAATTCATTAATTTCCACGACTCTGCCTTAGCTTTTGCATTTACAAGGTCAGAGTAAAGGCCATTATTTTTAATCAGTTCTTCATGATTTCCACGTTCTACTATTTCTCCATCTTTTAAAACTAAAATTTGATCCGCATTTCTAATGGTTTTTAGTCTGTGGGCAATCATAATGACTGTTTTGTTCTTTGTAAGCTCTTCTATAGCTTCTTTTAATTTATCTTCATTTTCTGGGTCTATATTTGCAGTTGCCTCATCAAAGATAATTATATCTGCGTCTTTTAGCATGGCTCTTGCTATGGAGATTCTTTGTTTTTCTCCGCCTGATAGACTTGCTCCACCTTCTCCGATGATAGTGTCATATCCTTCTGGTAAAGCTTCTATAAATTCATGGCACCTTGCCTTCTTTGCAGCTTCTACAACTTCTTCATGGCTTGCATTTTGTTTTCCAAATTTTATATTGTTTTCAATTGTATCTTCAAAGAGATAGACGTCTTGAAATACCATAGAAATTGAATTCATAAGATTTTCTATCTTAAAGTCCTTAATATTCTTTCCACCTATTAAAATTTCTCCAGAATTTACATCCCAAAATCTTGCTATGAGATTACAAAATGTTGTCTTACCAGATCCAGATGGGCCAACAATAGCAGTCATGGTATTTTCTTTTATCTCTGCTGATACATTTTTTAAAATTGGTCTATCATCATAAGAGAAAGAAACATTTTTAAATACTATATTGTGATTTTTTATAGGCTTTGAAACTTCTCCTTCTTCCATATCTTCCATATCATTTACATAGGAATAAGAATCTATTGCATTCTCAACCATTCTTAGCATTGCCATAGCAGATCCAGATGCTATAAGCCCATCAAATATTACAAAACTTGCTATAAGTATCATAATAGTATTGACTATTTGACTGTTTTCAACAAAATACAATTTTATTGATATAAATAACATCAAACAAATTGTTATAGCTATTATGATTTTAGCTAATAAACTATATGGCATTATAGTTTTTTCTAAATCAAAAGAATATTTACTAGCACCATCAAAGCTTTTGTCAAGTTTTTTATTATTACTTCCTCGTAGATTATATGATTTTATAATTTGCATTCCTTGCAATGTTGATAAGACTTCTTTGGTAAGTGATACCTGAATCTCATGAATCTTATCTGCATTTTTACTTGACCTTTTTTGCATACGAGCAATGATCATTAAAAATACAATAGAACCAACTATTGCTACAATACCTACCTTATAAGAAAACAAAAATAAGGATAAGATAAAAACAATAGCATTAAGCATGCCACCGAAAACCATAATACACAAAGTTGGAACCCAAGTCTCTACATTATCTAAGTTAGTAGTCGCAATAGTTGTTAAATTTCCTAAACTTAAACTTGAGAAGAATCCCATGGGAACTTTTTTTATTTTTTCACCTAATTCAATTCTCTTGTGTCCAGCCATAAAATATCCGGCATGTGTTTGTTTGAGCATAGATGAATTTTTTGAAATAATTACTCCGGCTATACTAATTAATAAAAATAAACTTGATATTCCTATTGTTTTAAAGCTTATATCCTTGTTTACTATCCCAAAAATCGCATAATAAATGGCTGCAAATTGTAGAGCATTAAAAATAGAACCGAAAAAATTAGCAAAGATTGATTTTTTTAGATACACTTGTTCTTCAATAGAAAAATTCCATATTTTTTTAAAAACACTAAGCATTTTCTTCTCCTTTCAAGGCAGTTTCCCAAAGATCGTGATAATCTTTTGATTCCTTCAAAAGCTTTTCATGACTTCCTTTACATGCAAGTTCTCCATTTTTAATTACAAATATATTATCTGCATCGGTTATTGTCTTTAAACGATGGGCAATTATAATTAGAGTTTTTCCTTTGACAAGCTCTGATATTGCATCTTGAATCAAGGCCTCATTTTCAGGGTCGATATAAGATGTAGCCTCATCTAAAATGACTATTGGAGCATTCTTTATCATGGCTCTTGCAATTGATATTCTTTGCCTTTCTCCTCCAGACAAATGTTTACCAGCTTCTCCTACTCTTGTATCATATCCATCTGACAACTTCATTATAAAATCATGGCAGGCTGCTTTCTTACATACTTCAATTATTTCCTCATCACTAGCATTTTTATTTCCTATTCTGATGTTATCTTTAATTGACATATCAAAAAGAAAATTATCTTGTGCTACATAGGAAATGATAGTAGATAGCTTTTCAAGGGACATGTCTTTAATATTTACATTTCCTATACTTATAGAACCACTATCTACATCCCAAAATCCTGAAATTAGTTTTGCAATAGTCGACTTTCCCGAACCCGATTCACCTACTAAAGCATTCACAGATCCTTCTTCTATATTTATATTTATATTATTTAGGACTTGCTTATCTTTGTCATAAGAAAAATCTACGTTTTTTATCTCTATATTATGATTTTTTATATCTAGATTTGCATTGTTATGAGATAATTCTCTTGCACAAAGTATATTTTTAATCTCTTCGAAAATAGTTGACATTCTTCCAATATCATCCTCAAAAGTCATTACTCTCATAATGTTTTGAATAGTCCCAAAAGAAAGAATGATCAATGTTAAAAATACGCCACCATCTAGTGAACCATTCATACAGAAATATAAACCAAAGGGTATAATTGTCAAAATACCAACTGGAGCAATAGACATACTTATCGCATAGTCTCTTGTATTTTCTCCCATCCAATCGTAATAATAATTTGCCTTTTTATACACATTATCCCTGTATTTTTTGTAAGATTTTTCGCCTTGGTTAAATGTTTTAATAACTTCTATTCCATTTATATATTCAACTACAGAATTATTCATATCTTGGCCAATTTTAACTGCTTGTGGAAACTTTACCTTCATTCTTTTCATCGGCCCCGCCATAAAAAATCCACCAATAACTAATGGAATTAAAGATATTAAACTTAGTCTATAATCTAAAATTAACATGTAAACAAATAATACTATAGGTCCGACTAAATTAGCTGTCATCTCAGGTATCATATGAGCCAATGTTGTTTCAGTATTATCGACTTGATTTACAATTATGTCTTTTAACTTACCGGTAGACTCATTCAATATGTCTCCTAGTGGCATATTAAATAATTTTTCCATAAGGCTTTTTCTTATATCTCGTATTATTTGATAGGCTGTTTTATGAGAAATCATGGTTGACAAAAACATAAACACTTCTTTGATTATAAGACATGAAAGTATAAAGAAAATTTTATTTATATAGTAATAAAAATCTTGGCTACCATCAATCAATGATATAATCACCTTACTTAGAATAATATATACAAAAAGATTTGAAATTACTCCAAGTATTGCAAATAACACAGAAATAAAATATGGTGTTTTATTTCTCTTAATGTATTTTTTTAATAGATCCATAAATTTAACTCCTTTCATCATCTTTTTTTCATAACATTTGTAAAATAAGTCTCTATCATTTCAGTTAGATATATCTTATTTTTTGTAAAATTCTCACGCGCATTCAAAATTTCGCAAGCCATCAATCCAGAATTCATGATATTAATCATAAACTCAAACGTCTCATCAGACGGCAACTCTTTAAACAAACTATAAAATAATTCTTTAAATACTTGTATGGACTCTTTTTTTATTTTCACATATAGTTCTTTCAAGTCATCATTTTCTTTTAACTCACATAAAAACATAATATATAGCTTTGCATAATCATTATCTGCAAGTATCTTGTCTATGATCATTCTCGAAAACAAGTGCGGACTTAATATTAAACCTTCATCATTAATTGATTTTTGAATAATATCCTTCCTATTTAGATTACCTTCTACCATAATATCGTATAAAATTTCATAGGTAGAACCATAATGATGATACAATCCGCCTCTGGAAAGCCCAGTCGCTTCCATAATGTCATTCATAACTGTATTTCTAAATCCCTTGTCCAAAAAAACTTTCATAGCTGCTTGTCTAATCTGCTTTTTTCTTTCATCAGCTTCCATTTTCATTTCATAAATCACCTCCATGCCGACACTACTGTCGGTATTATTGTATCAACATTGATAATTATTGTCAATAGCAGTTTTTAGAAAAACAAACAAAAGTCTAATCGTGACAAATTAATCATTTTTATATTGAAATATATATAGATTTAATTAAAAAAAATACCCTCTTTACCGAACAAATAGTAAAGAGAGTATTTATCATACTAAAAATTAAATTATTAATTTTATTTCTTTTTAATGCTCACACCAACACTCATGCCAAGCATCATGCCGACAGATATGCCTATGGCAAGCTCACCATCAAGCGCTGTCGACACAGCAACACCTAAACAAATGCCTATGCTCATTCCTTCAGACATGTAAGTTTCTTCTCCTTCGCCTTTGTCATCGCCTTGCCTCTTCTTAGCAGTGTAGATCATGTAGACCACTACTACGCAGACAATGAGTAAGGGAAGTATAATTCTTAAAATTTCCATGTTTTCATCTCCTATGTATCTTTACTAATATTATTTTATCATTTTACCGTAACAATCTACCTACTCACTCTCTCGTCATATAATACTCATCGCAGAACTTATCCCACTTCTCTATGTATTCCTCATGATCAAGCAAAATCAAGTCTTTTGCTGCATATATATTTCTTTTTCTTGCTTCATCAAAGAAGTAGTCAAAGCCATCGAAGTCTTCGCTAAAATAAGCGTAGACGTGCTTAAAGCCAAGGATATAAGCAAGGTATAGGCGTGTATGGCCGTCTAGGGACGCGTAGTTATCATCTTTCATAGCAACTGGGATGATCACGTCTTCTTCTCTCGTTACAAAGGTCCTTACTGCTTCTAATTTATCTCTATCAACAAAGAACTGTATTGGCTGGATTTTGTCTATATCAAGCTTAAAAAGCTTTAGGTCTTTGAACTGCTTCACGATTTTACCGCTCTCATCGTAAAATTTTGTGATATGCTCTGCGTTAAATCGAAACTCGTCTATAACTTCGTCGAAATAAGTTTTATCACCTATTATTATTGCCTCGCTCTGTGATATGATTTTAATCTCTATCGGCATATCGCCATTTGCAAGGTAGCAGCCGTGCTGATTAAGGGCTTCTTGACTAAAGCGATGGTCGTCGTATGTATTAATTCTAATTATGTTCATTTTTTCTCCTAAAATTACTAGTTAAGTCTATTTTCTAAGTATAATTTTATTTTATCATTTTATCGGAACAATAGCAAGGGTATCGGAATGATGTATCTCATTTTGCGGAACGATTGACATGAATATGGTAATGTAGTATAATAATATAAAGAATATTCAATGTATTTATAGGAGGCGTTTTATGTATAAATCTAAACGAATAATTGCTTTTCTTCTTTCTTTGATGCTTATAGTTTTAACATCTGCTGCTTGTACGAATAAAGATGAACACGCTTACACAAAGGCTGAGCTTGAAGCGATGGATGCGCATGAGCTTTATGAATTGTTTTTAAAAAATGGTTTAGAAGTGGGCGCTGACATTAAGGAAATTCTTTCTAATAAAGAGCTGGAAGAGTACATCAAAGAGGATTTTGATTTGCTTATAGAGGGTTCTTGCTCAAGAAGTGATATGGCGTACAAAAATCTGGCTAGTGAAGTCAAGAAAGTTTATAAAAAATTGATTAAGGAGTAGTTTTACTTAGAAAGTGATATAAAATGGCGATAGATTTTGATTCTATCGCCTCTTCGTTTTATTTTAATTAAATAATTTAAGTATAAAAATCGTAATTCCAACAATCAATAGAGTGACTGCTGCCCATAAAAAAACAACTATAATTTGTTGATATGGCCTTTTTGCTCTTTCTTCAATTTTTTGTATCTCGTCTAATCTTTTGCCTTCGGTGAAAGCTACAATCTCCTTGTATGTGTGAACATCATTGTTTTTCTTGATTTTCTCAATTTTTAGTGCAAAAAACATAGCGCAAGACATTAATGCAAAATATGGAATAAATCCATACAAGCCAATGATTTTAAGCATTGGTATCAATGAAATTATTGCTATCAAGAAAATAATCAACACCATCCAAGAATAGAAGTTCAATTTTTTAACTTCTTCTGAATTAATTTCCTTTTTCATTTGTTCAAGATCTCCTTTAATTAAATTATCAATGGATATTTCAAAAATTTCACTTAGTAATACAATACTATTTATATCAGGATAATTTTTATTGTTTTCCCAATTCGAAATAGTTTGTCTCGTAACATATACTCTTTCTGCAAGTTCTTCCTGAGATAGACCTTTTTCATTTCTGTAATGTTTAATATGATTGCCAAGCTCCATAAAATCCATACCTCCTTTCATGATAATTATATTAGAAATCTTATATTATTTCTATCAAAGCTTCTTTACATTTGTATATTTTTTCTGTGTCAAAAGCTTTTTACATTAGCTAAATCACTGATTTTGTTGTGTTCTCTAGATTAAATTCATCACTTAAGCTCTCTTCTGCTTCTAGTATGATGAACTGCTCATCCCACATGCCTGAGAACAGCTTTTCCAATAAATAGGTGCCGCCATCTACAAAGCCAAGCTTCGCATCGAGCCAAGCCGCATCTTCCTTGACGGTTTGAACGTAATCCGCTCTTCTGCAGTCATTAATTTTTGTATCGATGATGTCGATCTCGTGATAATACCTCTTCCAGTCCTCGTGGTAGCGCTTTTTCGTCTCTTCGTCCAAGTTTTGTGTAAGCTTATCAAAAATCGCGTGATAATTTTCTTTCATCGGATCTTTTTCGCGTACATATAGGTGGCCTGGCTCTTTTAAATTACTTTTTACTTCATCTGTATTTTGCAAAAGAAGCGATACACATTCATCTATCTTTGGCATAACAAGCCTACATGGAGCCTTGATGTCCTTCCACGATCCGCCGCAGTAACCCATCGCGACCAAAATCGTGTCTATGTCCTTGTCCATTGTCATCAGCTTGTGGGTGATGTGATCACGCATCTCTTTTGGATCTCTATGATAAAGACGATTTAAATAAAATACCGGATAATTCGTTTTAACCTTTCTTTGAGCCTCATCGATGTAATCTTTTAATGATGAACACCCTAAAATTACTGTTTTTGACATAGTGTCACTTCCCTTTAACCCAAGTACTTTACATATATCTGACAAGGGTTGTTCTCATCCCATAAATCTGGGAATACTTCTAATTCTTTATATCCGAGCGCTTTGTAAAATTTATTCGTTATGTCGTAGTCGTTATAATGGCCGGACTGAACAGTTTTTACTTGTGTGTAAGTGTAGCCTAAGCTCTTTGCTAAGTCTTCATATGCTTGATTTAGCTCTCTTCCTGCGCCATGATGATGGAACTTCTTCTTCACTCCCATGACAAAAATCTCTGAGCAATCTGGGCTGCTTGCGCCAAGGACGATGAAGCCTACTAGCTCGTCATTCGAAAAGCTTGCTAGGAATGGCTTCTCTTGCGACTCTTGAATGTAGTTTTCTGTGCTCTCTGGCAAGCCGAACCATTCTGGCAAATCCAAAAGCACTTCTCTTGCGATATTTTCTTTTTCTTTTTTATCTATAATTTCTTTTGCAATAAATTTCATGCTATAATTAGTCCATTAACCCTTTCATCTGTATTTATATGCTCTACGCCATTTTATAAACTTGCTTATCTATAGAATATTACCACTTTTGAATTTCTCCACTCATCCTAGATGCAAATAGAATATCGTAGATATAAAGCTGGATAGTCAACATAATCAATATAGTAATAGTCCACAGAATTACTGGTTCATAAAGGCTATATTTGCCTTTTGTCTGAAATTTTCCAATCAATGAATCAGAGAATGATCTACTAAGTAATTCATATACTCCATAACCTAGTACTGCTCCAAAAGTATTCGTAATCAAGTCGTTTATATCTGTAGTTCCAAATCCAAACATTTGAATGATTTCTATAGACAATGAAAATAGAAATCCAAGTAATAAAACTTTGGATAAGCTATTATATTGCTCATAGAGTAGTGGCAGAAAAATTCCTAATGGAAGAAACAAAATTACGTTTAAAATTGCATCTTTAGGTCCTCTAATCATATCTATTAAAGGTAGCAATGAAAATCTCGGTGAAAAATTTGCTTTTAAACAAACACCTGTTGCAGACAAAACTCCGACAAGATAAAAAGAAAATATAAAAGTCAAAATTATATGACCTTTGCTTGACCTATCGACAAATGATTTTAATATTATAAAATATAATATTAATAAGGCCATAATAGGCAGATATCCACTTATTACGTGATTAAAAATAAATTCTAAATCCATAAAAATTACTCCCACTTTATTGTAAACACATTGTATCATGTTTACTTTAACTATATTTTCCTTATATTTCTTTTAATAATTTCAATGCCAAATACAATTTTCCAAGATCGTGGTTGGCGCTATTAAGTCCCTCTACCTCATAAGAGCTCTCATTTAAGACATCTCCTGCTTCAAGAAAGTTATAAAGCTCAAAGCCATAAAAATTACAAGCCGCTTGTACGCCTGCAAGCTCCATCTCTACTGCTATGCAGCCTTCTGACTTTCTCTTTGCGACAAGAGCGCGCGTCTCACGAAGCATAACGTCTGTAGTCCAGACCTTTCCCTTGGTATATGGAGCTTTTTCCTTGATAAAAAATTCTTCAAGCTTATCATAGTTTTTAATAGCAATGTAGTCTGAAGGAGCGGCATAATAATAAGATGCGCCTTCGCCCCTGTAAACCTCTGTGGGTACGATGTACTTGCCAAGAGTCTTTTCTTTGTCAAGGCTGCCACAAGAGCCAAACATAATAAATTTATTTGCACCTGTAAGCCAGTTGACCTCATTACATTGTGATGAAGCAAGCGCCGAGCCCATCATGCTAAGGTAGAAGGCAAATTCTTGACCTTCAAAATGACTTTTATATATTGGAATTGAGCCATTCGCTGAGCCTACTTTAGCAATTTCTTGGCACTCAAAATTATCGAGTAAATATTCTACTATCCTTTTTGAAAATATTACCAAGCATTTATCTATTAAATTTTTCTTCTCGCCATAAAAATGTTCTAGGCTTATAATTGGCTCTGTGTCTATATCGTAACTGTCTATTATCATAATTTACCTCTTTCGTTTACACTATACCATTTGTGAGTAAAGCAATAATTATATAAATGGTGTTTTTAT
>QWCV01001173.1_pt1 | contig 26737 bp, 22 predicted proteins | sample 1972621 | NCBI WGS metagenome assembly QWCV01 (sample SAMN09866699, study PRJNA288562) | Human gut metagenome isolate pre2_stool, whole genome shotgun sequencing... | isolation source: gut | host: Homo sapiens | place: USA: California | reverse complement strand
AACCGTAGTTCTCTCTTCGTTTGATGATGCTGCTAGTGTATCTAAGCCGACAGGATTGCCTCCATAAGTATTTATCATAACATCAAGTATCTTTCTGTCCGTTTTATCAAGTCCATAGTGATCAATCTCAAGTATATCTAAACCTTTTTTTGCAATTTTGCCTGTAATTGAACCATCTTCAAGAACAAGTGAATAGTCTCTAACTCTCTTAAGAAGCCTGTTTGCAATTCTTGGTGTGCCTCTTGATCTTCTGGCTATCTCTCTTGCGCCTTCCTCATCAATATTTACATCTAAAATGCCAGCAGATCTTGTAACTATCTCACATAAAGACTCTTCGTCGTATAAATCTAAATTTAATATCACACCAAATCTATCTCTTAACGGTGATGACAAAAGTCCTGCTCTTGTAGTTGCACCTATAAGAGTGAATCTTGAAAGGTCTATCCTTACTGACCTTGCTGATGGCCCCTTGCCGATGATTAAGTCAAGTGAATAGTCTTCCATTGCTGGATATAAAATTTCTTCAACAGAACGTGAAATTCTGTGTATCTCATCAATGAATAATACGTCATCATCTTTTAAATTTGTGAGTACTGATGCCAAGTCACCTGGTCTTTCAATCGCAGGACCTGATGTTATCTTGATATTTACACCCATTTCATTTGCGATGATGTTCGCAAGTGTAGTCTTGCCTAGTCCTGGTGGTCCATATAAAAGCACATGGTCAAGTGGCTCGCCTCTCATCTTTGCAGCATTAACAAAAATTTTAAGCTTTTCTTTAACGCTGTCTTGGCCAATGTAGTCGTTAAACCACTTTGGTCTCAAAGAATTGTCAAAATTTTCTTCTCCCGATCTTAAATCAGTCGTTATTAATCTATCTTCTTCCACTTAAACACCTACTTTGAAAGTCTTTTCAATAGCTCTTTAATTAAATCTTCTACTTCCATAGTCTCGTCTAAACCTTTTGCAATGCTTGTGATTTCGTATTTGTTGTAGCCAAGAGAACATAGCGCTTCTATCGCTTCATTTAGGTTACTTCCAACGCTTACAGAACTTGCAATGTCTTCAAACTCACTGCCCTTACTAACTTTATCCTTAAGTTCAAGAATTATTCTTTGAGCAGTTTTTTTGCCTATGCCAGGAGCCTTCATTAAAGCTTTTTCATCATTTGTTACAATTGCTTTTTGTAAATCTATAACTTTTTGTTCAGATAAAATACCTATGGCAGTCTTTGATCCAACTCCATTAACAGTTGTAATTAAACTGAAAAAATCAAGCTCATATCTATTAGCAAAGCCATATAGACTCATGTCATCTTCTCTAACTACTAAATTCATATAAATTTTTACTTCACCATCGTAGATATCGCTCTCCATAGTTTCTTTAGATGTAAATACTTTATAAGCAATGTTATTTACTAATAAAACTATGTAATCTTTCTTCTTATCTACGACTTGTCCAATCATATACTCAAACATATTTACCTCAATAAAAATTGATCTTTAAAATTAATACTTGCGCTATGAGTTAGAGCAACCGCTAAAGCATCGGCAACGTCGTCAGGTTTTGGTACCTTTTCTAAATGAAGAAAAGTTTTAACCATCTCTTGCATTTGCTTTTTCTCAGCTCTTCCATAGCCAGTAACAGCTTGTTTAATTTGTAGTGGAGTGTACTCGTATGTAGCTAAACCCTTGTGCTTTAAGCAAAGTAGCGTTACTCCTCTTGCTTCAGCGACTTGTATAACTGTTTTTTGATTTTTAAAATAAAATAGTTCTTCGATTGCCGCCTCATCTGGATCATACTTATCGATTATAGCTCCAAGCTCAAAATAAATTTTCTCAAGTCTTTTATCTAAGCTAAGGTCTTTGTGCGTTGTAATCGCATCGTAGAACACATCGCGAGCCTTGTTGCCATCGTAATCAATGATGCCCACACCGACTATAGCGATGCCTGGGTCTATGCCTAAAATTCTCATTTTTCCTCCTACTACTCCATTATAAATTCTATTATACTACAAAAGTCGCATAAATTCAAGCCTTTGAAAATAGTTTTAATTAAAATATTGAATTTATCTATATCTTTATAATTGTTTTATTTAGAATATTGATTCTATCTATATCTTCGCAATTATTTTTTAAACTGTTATGCACATTAAAAAAGCTACCTATCTAGGTAGCTTTAAAATCATTTTAATTTATTTTACCATTCGCCAACTCTTAAGCCAGCTTCAGACAATACCTTTGTGATGTTTGTATCATCTTCTACTTCTACTCTCAAGATAACTTTAAGTAGTCCCATAACTTTTGCACTAGTTACTACCATACTGATAATGTTGATACCTTGGTCTCTTATAATACCTGCAAGTCTTGAGATTTGTCCTGGCATATCAAATATGTGAACAACAATTCTCTTGCCTTTATTAATACCAAATACTTCACTAAAAGCATCAAATATAGCTTTGTGTGTTAAAATACCAGCAAATTTATCTTGTTCATCGAAAACAGCTAAAAATGGTATAGATAGTTTTCCAAGCGCATAAGATGCTTGTTCTATGTTTTCGCCAATAGATATTTTTTCGTATCTTTGTTCGTTAAAATCAGAAACTAATTTTCCTAAAAATTTATCTTTGTCTGTACAAGACCATTCATAATAAGATCTAAATATAGTTTCTTTGTGTAAAATACCGATTAGTTTGTCACCATCTACAACTGGTAAACTCAAAAAGTCTCCTTCTTCAAACTTTTTGATAGCCTCAGCTATAGTTTCGCATGATTTTACTGTTGTAAGTTTCTCCTTCGGAATCATATAGTTCCTTACGTACATAATACTACCCCCTATCTGTATCTTTTTAAAACTCTTTCATTTAATCCGTTCCAATAAGCATCTATATACAAATTGGTACATGTATTTAAAATAAATTTAAATGTTTCTTTATATATTATCTTTAAATCTTCTCTAGGAATCATAACGCTTGCAGGATTGATACCGTCTCTGTCAAGCTCTAATTGCCTATCTACATATTTGTTCAAGGAATAAGTCTTGTCTTTAATTATTTTATTTGAAAATTCATAGACAGTTGCTAAAACTTTTTCACTCTTTCTCTCTCTTTTAATTAGTTCACTTCTTAATCTTTTCTTAAATGTTCTTATCTCTCTATTTAAATTTTTAAATTGGAACAAGTATTTTTTATTTGCTAAGTCTTTGCTGTTATAATACTTAAGAGCCTCCTTCTCCAAAGCATTAGCTTGATTAGCGCTGTTAAATCCTTGAATGTATCCGTCTAGGTAGATGTATAGTTCTAACCTGTTGATATCTTCATGTATTTGTAATGATAATGATCTTGATATGCAGTGTGCATCTGTCCTATAGGCTATAGCTTTAGCAATTTTCTTTCTAAGTATGCCCATCGAAACATACTTTGGAAATATATTTTGAACTCCCATGTTTATATCGTAGAAGCTCATTAAGGACTTAAGCGAATCTATGTCACCTCTATAAAGAAAATTATGTTTTAATCCAACACAGATATGAGATTTTGAAATCTCAACTTGCATTTTCTTACCTCCGTTAATTGTTATTTCAATTATACTACATATTTGAGTGAAAATATATTAAGAAAAAATAATTAAGTTATGTCGAAAACTTAACAATTAATATAGGCTTGATGTAGACTTGATTAAAAAATTTTATTTTCTTTTACTCGTCTAATAATTTTTTATATTCTTCAAAAAATTTATAATTATTAAGGCTGATATAGATTTTCTTTATATTAGAATTATGATTTTGAAGATATGACTTTATTGTGCTGATGGCAATTTTGCTCGCATCTTTTATATCCATAGCAAAGGCTCCGCACGAAATCGCTGGTATTGCAATACTTTTAATCTCATACTCATCTGCTAAGCTTAAAAGGTTTAAATAAGTTTTTTCTAAAAGCTTATTCTTTTTCTTATTTGAATCCATAGGTCCAACTACATGTATGATGTAGTCGTTCTTAAGCTTATGTGCCTTTGTAATCTTTGCTCCGCTTGTATATATTCCAGCTAGTTTCACTGTATCATCTAAAAGCTCTTCGCCATCGTTTTGATGTATAAGTCCATCTAGTCCGCCTCCTCCTAATAAGGAATTATTCGCAGGATTTACTATGCACTCTACATCTAGATCAAAAATATCTCCATAAATTGCTTCTATTTCGCATGAATTAATTATCATACAAGTTTAACTAGCTCTACAACTGTTTTAAATGCCTTTTCCATTGATTGTATTGATGCGTACTCATATCTTCCGTGGTAGTTCATTCCACCTGTGAAGATGTTTGGACAAGGAAGACCCATAAATGAAAGTCTAGCTCCATCTGTTCCGCCTCTAACTTGTGTAACCAATGGCTCAACGCCTGCATTTAGCATGGCTTTCTTTGCAAGATCAACTATCTCTAGTCTTGGCTCAATCTTTTCATACATATTGTAGTATGAATCTTTTATATCAAGCTCCATGGCGTCATTATATTTATAGTTAATATAGTCTTGAGCATCTTTCATTAGGCACTTCTTTGAAGCAAATCCTTCTTTAGTAAAATCTCTGATGATGTAGTGCATTTGTGTTTCTTCAACTGTACCCTTCATATTTGTTAGTAATATAAATCCTTCATAGCCCTCTGTATACTCTGGTCTTTCGTTAACTGGAAGCATAGCGTTATACTCCATAGCCACTAATTGTGAGTTAATCATCTTATTCTTAGCTGAGCCTGGATGAACGTTTCTTCCCTTTATAGTAATTTTAGCAGAAGCTGCGTTAAAGTTTTCATACTCAATCTCACCAAGTGGTCCGCCATCGATAGTGAAAGCATAATCTGCACCAAATTTCTTGACATCGAAAAGGTCTGCGCCTCTACCGATTTCTTCATCTGGTGTAAAAGCAATTCTAATCTTACCATGCTTTATATCAGGATTTTTGATAAAATATTCCATGGCTGTGACAATTTCAGCAACTCCAGCCTTATCATCAGCTCCTAATAGTGTTGTACCATCAGTAACTATAAGGTCATCGCCTACATAATCATTTAGCTCAGGAAAATCATTTGGACTTAAAATAATATTTTCTTTTTCATTAAGAACTATGTCTTTGCCGTCATATTTTTCAACGATTCTTGGCTTAACATTCTCACCGCTCATGTCAGGAGATGTATCCATGTGTGCAATTAGTCCTAAAACATCCTTCTTTTCATCTGTATTTGCTGGAAGTGTAGCATATAAATATGAGTTTTCATCTAATTCAACATCTTCCAAACCTAATTCAATAAGTTCATCTCTTAATTTTTTAGCAAACTCCATAATCTTAGGACTGCTTGGACAAGTTTGAGACTCCTCATTTGATTTTGTGTCAATCTTTGCGTATTTAATAAAACGATTTACTAAGATATCTTTCATAACATCACTCCTTTATTTGATTAATACCCATTTAAATGAAAAAATAACAAGCATAAAACTTGTTACCTTATTAATATTTAATTATTAGCATACTTTTCTTCTAATTCAAGAAGAGATTTCTTTACTTCATTTCCTCCAGAGTAGTTATAGTAACCTTTTTCATTAAGCATAACAACTCTATGACAAGGTATAATTATAGCTATGGTATTGCCTCTGCAAGTAGCTCCTACTCCACGTGAATATGTCTTATTGCCAAGTTTTTCAGCGATTTCTCCGTATGTACATGTCTCTCCGTATTTTATGTTTTTAATCTCTTCTAAAGCCATGTTTTGAAACTCTTTTGCCTTTACTTTAAGAGGTATGTCAAATTCTTTTCTTTCTCCATTAAAATATTCATTAAGTTGTTTAAGAGTTTTATCTATAATGTGATTAATTTCTTTTTTACTTCCAAATATGTTTTGATGACCAAAGTGTAAATATACTAGCGCGTCATCATCAGCAGCTGCTGTCATTTCGCCAAAAGGTGTTTCGAAATGATGTATGTAATATGTTTTGTTTTTGTCAAAATAATTTGAAATCATTAAATCAACTCCTTATTACAATTATAGTACATTAGGCGCTTAAAGTCAAGAAGTAAAACATTGTAAAATCATTTATATTTAAGATAAATCGGTATAATACAATATTGTTTATAAATCACATTAAAATGCCCCCTTATCTCCGTGTTCAGATTTAAGGGGGCAGTACAATTATAAATTATTATTCTAAATTATTTATTTTTTCTCTTTATAGCTGCTTGTGCTGCTGCAAGTCTAGCTATTGGCACTCTATATGGTGAGCAGCTTACATAATCAAGTCCGATTGCGTCACAGAATTCGATTGATCTAGGATCTCCACCGTGTTCGCCGCATATACCTACGTGTATATCTGGTCTTGTTTGTCTGCCAAGCTTAGTTGCCATATCAAGTAACTTGCCTACGCCTTCAGTATCAAGTGAGTCAAATGGACTTCTTTCATAAATACCATTATCAATATAAGCGTTTACAAATTTACCGTAGTCGTCTCTTGAGTAACCCCAAGTCATTTGAGTCATATCGTTTGTACCAAAGCTGAAGAATTCTGCTTCTTTTGCTATTTCGTCAGCAAGTAGCGCAGCTCTTGGAACTTCAACCATAGTACCGATTTCATAAGCAAGTTTTTTGTTCTTTTCATCAAAAACTTTATTTATTTCTTCTACTAAATGTCCTTTAACAAATTCAAGTTCTTTTAGCTCTCCAATTAATGGAACCATAATCATAGGTTTGATATCTTTTTTGATTTCTTCGCTTACGTTTATAGCTGCTTCCATAATGGCTCTAACTTGCATTTTATAAATTTCCGGCCATGTAACACATAGTCTGCATCCTCTGTGACCAAGCATTGGGTTAAACTCTTTCATATCTTCAATTCTGTCTTCAATTACTTGAGTTGTTATGCCCATATCTTTAGCAAGGCTTTCGATATCTTCTTTAGTCTTAGGTAGGAACTCATGTAGAGGTGGGTCAAGAAGTCTTATAACAACTCCTTTTTCTTCCATTACTTTAAATATACCTTCAAAGTCTCCTCTTTGATATGGAAGAAGTTTTTCAAGAGCTTTTTCTCTTTCTTCTAATGTCTTTGAAAGAATCATCTTTCTTACTTGGAAAATTCTCTTATCATCAAAGAACATGTGTTCTGTTCTGCATAGACCAACGCCTTGTGCGCCAAAGTCAAGCGCTTGCTTAGCATCTCTTGGATTATCAGCATTAGCTTTTACTTCTAGAGTTCTAAATTCATCGGCCCATTCCATAAACTTAGCAAAATTACCGCTTAATTCAGGTGTAACTTTTTTAATTTCTCCTAAGTATACATAGCCTGTTGAACCATCTATAGAAATCATGTCGCCTTCTTTAATTTCGCCGCCATGGTATCTAATTACTTTATCTTCTTCATCTACTCTTAGTTCAGAGCAGCCAGCAACACAGCACTTACCCATACCTCTTGCAACAACTGCAGCATGTGATGTCATACCGCCTCTTGCTGTTAATATACCTTCAGCATATACCATACCGTCGATATCTTCTGGAGAAGTTTCTTCTCTAACTAATATAGTTTTAACATTATTCTTATGATATTCAACAACTTTATCTGGTGAGAATACTACAACACCTGATGCAGCTCCTGGTGAAGCTGGAAGACCTTTTGTAATTTCTTCTTTGCTCTTAACATCTTTTTCTTCAAATGTTGGGTGAAGTATTTGATCTATTGACTTAGGTTCGATTCTTAATATCGCTTCTTCTTTAGTGATTAAGCCTTCATTAACTTGATCAACTGCTATGTTTATAGCTGCTTTTGTTGTTCTCTTACCATTTCTACATTGAAGCATGAAAAGCTTACCATTTTCAACTGTAAATTCAATATCTTGCATGTCTTTATAATGTTTCTCTAGCTTTTCAACAGTTTCTTTGAATTCTTTGTAAACGCTTGGTAATTCATTTTCAAGTCTAGCTATTGGTTCTGGTGTTCTAACACCTGCAACTACGTCTTCGCCTTGAGCATCGATTAAGAATTCACCAAATAAAACATTTTCTCCTGTAGCTGGGTTTCTTGTGAAAGCAACACCTGTACCAGAGTTCATGCCCATGTTGCCAAATACCATCTCTTGAACGTTAACAGCTGTGCCAAGTGTATCAGAAATTTCATTTAATTTTCTGTATGTCTTAGCTCTTGGCGTATTCCAAGACATGAATACGGCTCTAACTGCGTTAAATAATTGTACCTTTGGATCTTGTGGGAAGTCTTCTCCGATGTATTTTTTATAAATTGCTTTATACTCTTTAACAATTTCTTTTAAGTCATCAGTATTTAAGTCGATATCGCTTTCAATATTTCTTTTTTCTTTTTGTTTGTTTAAAATTTTATCAAATTCAGCTTTTGGGATACCCATGGCAACATCAGAAAACATTTGTATAAATCTTCTGTAACTGTCGTAGGCAAATCTTTCATTATTAGTCTTCTTTGAAAGGCCTTCTACTGTCACATCGTTTAAGCCAAGATTTAATATTGTGTCCATCATGCCTGGCATTGATATTTTAGCACCACTTCTAACTGAGAAAAGTAGCGGATTTTCTTTGTCTGAAAAGCCCTTATTTGTGATCTTTTCAACATTTTCAATACCTTTTCTGATCTCTTCCTTTAAATCTTGCCATAATTCTTCATTTTCTTCATAAAACCTGTTGCACGCTTGTGTTGTAATGGTAAAACCGTTAGGTACTGGTAGGCCTAAATTAGTCATCTCTGCTAAGTTAGCTCCCTTGCCTCCTAACAAATCGCGCATATCTTTATTGCCCTCTTTAAAGCTATAAACATACTTTTCCATCTGTATCCTCCTATTGCTTTTTAATTTTGAAGATATCTAACAATGCTATTAGAAACTTCTTCTATTGATTTTCCATACATGGATATAACAAGTATCCCTAATTTACTATACATCTCACGAGCGTATTCATTTTCAAAAAATACTCTCTCAAGTGATGAATACTTAGATACGCCTGTTATTCCTAAGTCTTTGTCTCTTTCTCTTCTTATTTTGGATAAATACTCCTCATCTTGTATAAGGCCAATCATCTTTGATCTGTCTAAGTCTTTGATCATATCAAATTGATCAACCTCAGGTACAAGTGGTATATTTATCGCGTTTAATCCTAAAGAAGCAAGATAATAACAAAGAGGTGTCTTGCCAGACCTTGATGGTCCTAAGATAATCACATCCGCACTTGAAATATTGTCAAATGTTTTGCCGTCATCATTTTCAATTGCATAAGCAAAAGATTTATTTACATCCATAGAAAATCACCACCTAAATTATACCACATCGGGAAGTATTATTCAATAATTTACGTTTTATTAATATTTTATTAATCTTTCTTAAAAAATTCTACGCCTGCTTTGAAAATATTTTGAATCTCAATGTCAGAAACGTTCTTAAATGTGTCTGTTTCAACTCTTTCTGAGTGAGCCATCTTGCCAAGTATCTTTCCATCTGGCGATAACATTGACTCGATATCAAAGTTTGATCCGTTAGGATTATCTATATATTCAAAAGCTAATTGAGCGTTATCGCTTAATTTTTCGTAAAGTTCTTTATTAATTAAAAGTCTTCCTTCGCCATGTGAAATAGGCACTCTATAAATTTTATCTTTATCGATGTACTTAAGCCATGGTGATGATGTTGTTAAAGCCTTTGTCTTAACGATTCTTGCTACGTGTCTAGCAATATTATTATATGTTAATGTTGGGTCATCTTCGTCTATGTCTTTAATCTTACCAAAAGGTAATAATCCAGTCTTGACTAAAGCTTGGAAACCGTTACAAATACCTAGAATTAAACCGTCGTTTTCTTCAAGTAAATATTCTACAGCCTCTTTAACCTTTGTATTTCTTAGTACATTAGCAATAAATTTACCTGATCCGTCTGGTTCATCTGATAATGAGAAGCCTCCTGGAATAAATAATATTTGGCTTTCTTTGATCTTCTTTGCTAATTCATCGATTGATTTATCAATGTGATCATTATCTAAGTTATTGAATACAAAGACATCAACCTTTGCTCCTTCTTTTTCGAAAGCGTATTTTGAATCATATTCTGAGTTTGTTCCAGGGAATACTGGTATGATAACCTTAACTTCATCAACTGGTTTTTTAGATTTGTGTACAAATTCTTTTTCTATAAATTTGTTTTCTGTTTTAGCCACTCTATTTTCTTGTCCAAATATATCAAGAAGTGGTTTTTCATAAGCTTCTTTATATTCTTCAAGATCTATGCGTCTGCCATTGATAATGATGCTTGCATCTGTATTAGTAGTTCCAAGATATTCAATGCTTGGTAGGTCTTCAGTGTATTCAACGATGTATGAACCGTAAAGCTCTTTAAACATGATGTCAGCGTCCATGTTGATGTTAAAGCCGATATCGTTACCAAATGCCATCTTCATAAGAAGAGGAAGTGTTGTATCTCTATTGATAGCAACTGCGCTTCTAACTTTCTTTCTTGAAATTAAGCTAACAAGTTCAACGCTATTCTTTTTAAATTCATTTAAATCAAGAGTATTGTCATCGTTAATACTAGTTCTTATTAAACCAAGCTTCATATTGCCCTTTAATTCAGGTGTTACAACATCTTCAATATTCATAGTAGTTACTGCAAATGAAATTAATGTTGGAGGTACGTTTAAATCGTTAAATGTACCACTCATTGAGTCTTTTCCACCAATTGAAGGTATTTGTAAATCGTTGCAAATTTTGAACGCTCCAAGCAATGCCTCGAATGGTTTTGACCACTTATATGGATCGTCATTTAATTTTTCAAAATACTCTTGGAATGTTAATCTTGCTTTGAATGGACTTGCTCCATGTGAAGCAATTTTAGCAAGTGATTCAACTACTGCATAATAAGCTCCGAAGAATGGACTCTTTTCTGATAGATATGGGTCGAAACCATAAGTCATTATGCTTGCTGTTGATGACTCGCCTTTAGTTGTTGGTATCCTAGCTATCATAGCTTGTTCTGGTGATAGTTGATTCTTGCCGCCTAGTGGCTGAACAATACTGCCTCTGCCAACTGAAGAGTCAAATCTTTCAATAAGTGATTTTTTAGATGCCACATTGATATCTTCAAGTCTCTTCTTTAATTCTAATGTGAAATCATCCGCCAAATCTTCATTAAATAATTCTACTTCTTCTGGCTTAAAGATAACATCTTGCTTTCTTGGTGCGCCAGTTGAATTTAAGAATTCTCTCTTTAAATTACATACTTCTATATCGTTATACATCATGATAAGTCTTTTAGAATCTGTTACTTCGGCAACTATTGTTGCTTCAAGATTTTCTGCGTTTGCATATTCTTTAAACTTTTCATAATTTTCTTTAGCGATAACTACAGCCATTCTCTCTTGTGATTCTGATATAGCTATCTCCATTGGGCTTAGTCCTTGATATTTTAGTGGTACCTTTTCTAAGTGTATTAATAATGAATCAGCTAATTCACCTATAGCAACGCTGACTCCACCTGCGCCAAAGTCATTACATCTCTTTATCATTTTAGCTAATTCAGGTATTCTAAATAATCTTTGAATCTTTCTCTCTGTTGGTGCATTGCCTTTTTGCACTTCAGCTGCTGAATCTTCAACTGATTTGTCTGTTTGTATCTTAGAGCTTCCTGTTGCTCCTCCAATACCGTCTCTACCAGTCTTGCCACCAAGTAAAATTATGATATCTCCCTTAGCTGGTACACCTCTAAAAACATTTTCCATAGGTGCTGCAGCGATTACTGCTCCTACTTCCATCCTCTTTGCTTTATATCCAGGATGATATACTTCATCAACATAGCCTGTTGCTAAACCGATTTGATTCCCATAAGAAGAATATCCTCTAGCTGCGTCTAAAACTATCTTTCTTTGAGGAAGTTTTCCTTCAAGTGTATCTTCAATAGCTTCTCTTGGGTCTGCCGCTCCAGTTATTCTCATTGCTTGATAAACATAGCTTCTTCCTGATAATGGGTCTCTTATTGCCCCACCAAGACAAGTTTGAGCACCGCCAAATGGCTCTATCTCAGTTGGATGGTTATGAGTTTCATTCTTAAACATTAATAAATAATCTCTAAGTCTTCCATCTATGCTAACTTTAATTTTTACTGAGCAAGCGTTTATTTCTTCACTTACTTCTAAGTCATTAAGCTTGCCTAGGCCTCTAAGCTTTTTAGTAACTATGGTTGCTAGGTCCATAAGAGTTAAATCTTTCTTAGAGAATTGATTTCTAGCTTTTAAATACTCATTTAATGTATTTCTAATTACTTCTATGAAATCATTTTCTCCTTCAAAGTTAATATTTGTCAATTGTGTATTAAATGTAGTGTGTCTACAGTGGTCTGACCAATAAGTATCAATTAATTTTAGTTCTGTTTGGCTTGGATCTCTATTTTCTTTGATAAAATAGTCTTGGAACACTTTTAAGTCTTCTATAGACATGGCAAGAGAATTTTTCTCATGGAAATCTTTTAATCCTTCGTCATCAAGCTTTATAAATCCATCATAAACTATTGACTCGATATTCATGTCGAAGCTTTCCTTAAGTGTTGTTGGTATGCCAATCAATACTCCTTCTGCTTGGTCAACAGTATTTATAAGATATTTTTTAACCTTTTTAATATCTTCTTCAGATACATCTCCTTTGATGTCATAAACTTTTTCGCATCTTGCTAAAACATCGTCTTTACCAAGAGTGACCTTGATTGTATCCTTTAGTCCTTGCTCTCTTTGATCAAATTGTCCTTTTTTGTATCTAACAACAAAGGCATTCTTCAAGTTCTTTTCCATTTCTAAAGCATCATCCAATAAATATATATTATCTACTGGTTTTTCGCACAGAATAGTATTTGATATCTTATTAATTTCTTCATCAGAAAGTAATTCAATATCATATCTGTTATAAACTTTGATTGAGTCAATATTTATCTTAAGAAAATCTTTAATCTCTCTTGTTAAACCATTTGACTCAGCATCAAATTCATCTTTTTTACAAACATAAACTCTCTTAACCACTGGACCAATATCCCTCCTATAATGCATTTTATCAAATGAAATCTTTTGGATCTCATCATAAACTTTTTTATACGCTTCTTCAAATGTATCAGTTTTAGATAGTATATTTAATACTCTGCCGCCATTGGTCAATAGCTTTTTGCTACTTGCCTTAACGCCTGCGTAATTAACTTTAACATCTTCTGATAATTTGTCTAAGCCTTTTATTTCGTAGCCTTTATCATACTTCGCTGGATAGCCACCAGATGCTAGTACTACATTAACTATCTTTTTATCATTTACTTTTAATTTATATTCATTAAGTTTTGCTTCACTTGTCTTAATAAGTGCATCTAATAACGAAGAATCAATTCTTTCTAGGATAACTTCAGTTTCTGGATCTCCAAATCTTGTGTTAAACTCTAAAACTTTTATTCCATCCGAATTTATCATAAGACCTGCGAATAATACTCCTCTATAGTCAATGCCCTCTGCTTTAAGACCTTTGATGAATGGCTTAACCAGTTCTTTTTCTATATCTTTTAAATATGGTAGTGCCATAAGGTTTGGTGAGTATGAGCCCATGCCACCAGTATTTTCACCTGTTTCGCCTTCATAGACTTTTTTATGGTCTTTAGCGCTAGGAAGCATTATATATTCGCCATTTGAAATAAGTACATGAACAGATGTTTCAAAGCCGTCAATATATTCTTCGACTATAATCTTATCATCACCAAATTTTTTATCTAGTAATAATTCATTAAGAGCTTCATCAATATCATCAACGCTTGAAGCTATGATAACTCCCTTGCCTTGAGCAAGTCCATCATACTTTAGTACTACTTTATTTACTTTTGATTTATTAATTAGTTCATAAGCATATTTCTTTGCTTCATCTATGCTATCAGTCTCAAAATACTTAGCGGTAGCTATATGATATTTCTCCATAAACCTCTTTGAAAATGCCTTGCTCTTCTCAAACATGGCAGCTTCTTTCTTTGGTCCAAATATCTTAAGTCCTTCTGCCTCGAATTTATCGACTATGCCAAAACATAGTGGATCTTCTGGTCCGACTATAGTATAGTCAATATTATTATCCTTAGCATAATTAATTAGCTTATCAAAATCCATGACTCCTATGTCAATATTTTTAAATTCACTCTCAGTTTTTCCATTTCCTGGAGCAAAAATAATTTCTACAGAATTATCTTCTTCTTTAATTTTTGAAGCAATGGCATACTCTCGTCCGCCGCTGCCTATAATTAATATCTTCATAGCTAACTCCTTATATTTGTACAAAGCCAACTTTTTTCATAACTTTTCTTAAAGTCTTATTAGCAAGATATCTAGCTTTATCTCTTCCTTGCGCCATAAGCTTTTCAAGACCTTCTTTATCTTGAATAACTTCATTAAAATTATATTGAAAATCTTTTAAATCTTCATAAATAATATCCGCTAAATCTTCTTTGAATTCTTTGTATCCAAGTGAATCATACTTTTTAACAATATCATCAGTGCTTATGCCAGTAAATGAGCTATAAATATTTATAAGATTATATAAACCGGCTCTGTTTGGGTCATAAGCAAAATTTGCTTCACTATCAGTAACAGCTTTTCTGATTTTTGAGTAAATTTTATCTTTGCTATCCATGATATAAATAAAACTGTTTGGATCTTCATCTGACTTACTCATCTTTTTAGTCGGATCTTGTAGTGACATAATTCTTTTTCCTGTCTTAGCGATGTAGGCTTCAGGCACTTTGAATGTGTCTGAGTACTTGCTGTTGAATCTGATTGCTAAGTCCCTTGCTAGCTCCATGTGCTGTGTTTGGTCTTCGCCAACTGGTACTAAATCTGTTTGATACAAAAGTATATCGCCCGCCATTAGTACTGGATATGTCAATAATCCTGCGTTACAGTTTTCAGGAGACTTCTTGGACTTATCTTTATATTGAGTCATTCTATTAAGCTGACCGATATATGAGATGGTATCAAGTATCCATCCAAGCATAGCGTGTTCAGGTACATGCGATTGAACAAACAAAACGCTTTTTTCTGGATCAACGCCGCTAACTAACATCATCGCAAATATTTCATAAGTCTTCTTCCTAAGTTCTTTAGGAACTTTTGGTACAGTTATACTGTGAAGGTCAGCAACTGCATATAAGCAATTGTAATCATCTTGAAGTTTTGCCAAATTTTTTAAAGCGCCTAAATAATTACCTATGGTTAAATCACCTGATGGCTGTATAGCGCTAAATGCTATTTTTTTATCCATATTAAATCTCCTTTATTTATTAAATTTCTCCGTTAAAAGTATCTCCGTCTTGAATAGTGCCTTTTTCAAAGCCTTTTTTGAACCACTTCATTCTTTGCTCGCTAGTTCCATGTGTAAAACTATCTGGAACTACTCTTCCTTGGTATTTCTCTTGAAGTGTGTCATCGCCTATCTTTGATGCTGCGTTTATCGCTTCTTCAAAATCGCCTTCATCTAAGATGCCTCTATCTTGTATGTGCTTTGCAAAGACTCCAGCGTAATAATCTGCTTGCAATTCAAGCTTAACAGAGTATTTATTATATTCTTTTTCAGAAATTTTTCCTTGTAATGCATGAACTTTATCAAGAGTACCCAATAATTTTTGTACATGATGACCAACTTCATGTGCTAATACATAGGCCATGGCGAAATCGCCCTTTGCTCCGAATTCATTTTTAAGCTGATCAAAAAATGAAAGGTCTATGTAGATATTTTTATCGACAGAGCAATAGAATGGACCCATCTGTTCAGATGCAAAACCGCAACCAGAGTTAATGCTACCATTAAATAGTGTTAATTGTGGTTCTTCATACTCTAAGCCATTGTCCTTAAATACTTCATGCCAAACATCTTCAGTATCTTTTAAAACAACTGAGATGAATTCTTTATACTCTTCTTCTTTTTCACTTGTTATCGGCGTGCCTTGACCATTTTGTATGCCAGCTCCAGGACCGCTTGGACCACCAAAGATACCATCGCCAAATACTAAGTATAGTACCAGTAAAAGTATTACTCCGCCTGTACCCATCTTGAATCCGCCAAAGTTTGGCATGCCGCCAGATTGACCTCTTCTATCGTTAACATTAGTAGATTTCTCTCTGCCTCTCCACTTCATTTCATCAACCCCTAGATATTTTTAATAATTTCTTCAACTTTTCTTACAACTAAATCCTCATCAATGCCTTTAATTTTTTTATTTTCCATAATTATCTTGCCATTGATTATAGTCGTATCAACTTCACTTCCGTTCATCGAATAAACCATAGCACTAATTAAATTATTTTGTGGTTTTAAATTTGTATTGTCAAGATTTATTAGAATTAAATCTGCAAGTGATCCTTCACTTATGTTTACATCTTCATCAAATATATATTTATATGGATTTATAGTTGCTAGCTTAAGTACTTCTCCTGCACTCATTACCTTTGGATCAAGCGAGCGAGCCTTAGCTGCTAGTGAAACCGCTCTCATCTCAGTAAACATATTTTGCATATTATTTGAACTAGCTCCATCAGTACCTATGGCTAGCTTGTCGCCGCGCACAAACATATTCTTAATATCTGGTATGCCGCTTGCAAGCTTCATATTTGATGATACATTTAAACTTACTAGTGCATTATTTTTTGCAATTATATCCATATCTTCTTCAGACAAATGAACGCAGTGAGCAAGTATTGTTTTTTGGTCAAACATTCCAAGCTCTTTAAATATCTTTATAGGGCTCTTTCTATATTCCTTGTAAGAATTATTTACTTCAGTTAAAGTTTCGCTCGCATGCGTATGAATGATTAAATCTAATTCTTTAGCAAGGTCTATACAGCTCTTTAAATAATCAAGTCCAGTTGTGTATATAGCATGAGGCGCGATGGCTAATCTTAATAGGCCGTCCTTTTGATGATACTTTTCATACATATCCCTGATGTTTGCTTCTCTCTCTTTATTAAAAGCGTCATTAGTCATGCCTCTTGCGATAAGGCCTCTCATACCTATTTCACTAGCTGCGTCAAAGACTCTTTCGCAGAACATATACATATCATTAAAGGCTGTTGTTCCAGTTTTTACAAGCTCTATGAACGTTAATAGACTTGCCCAATAAATATCTTCAGCAGTAAGTTTTGACTCAAGTGGCCAAATTTTATTTTGTAGCCAATCCATTAGCTCCATATCATCAGCGTAATTTCTAAAAACGCTCATAGCTACGTGGTTATGCGTGTTAAATAGGCCTGGCATCAATAATTTATCAGTGCCATCAATAGTATAAGCACCTGCCTGTTCAATATTATCAGCAATCTTTTTAACTCTATTACCATCGATTAAAATATCGCTAGGACCTTTAACAATTGATTCTTCTACGTCAATATACTTGATATTTTTTATTAGTATCATCTTAACCTCCTATAGATATGTGAAATTCTCTTTTGTATAAAGAAGTAGCGGCACTATAACTAGACAAGCTGTTATGCTTAAGAGCGATGCTACTAAATTTACTTTTATAATTCTGTCTATATTATATATATGAGCTGCGTTTGCAATTATTAGCGCTATGATATAGCTAAGTATCTTCGAAATTACTATAGATACAAGAAGTGAAAATATATATGATATATTAAATTTTTTATGGCTTATATATCCAATAGCAAAGCCAAAAACTACTTCTATAAATATCATAAGCGTTCTCATGTCAAAATTTAAATTTTTTCTAAATAATAAATTTAATATAAATATCAATAAAACGCTCGGTACCGAAAATTTTATATCTAGCGTAAATACAGCTATATATGTAAACAGCAGTATTACAAGATATTCGTTAAAACCTTTGTTTAGCTTCATTAAGCCAAAATTCATTACTAGGCTTAAAGCTATTAAGACTAAAGCGATAATTATATCTATAGCATTATCTTTAATAAATTTCATCTTTGTTTTTCCTTAATTCTGTAATATTTTTCGTCGTAATATTTTTTCTGCCAATATTAAATTCTTTTATGATTTCTTCAAGTTTTTCATCATCTTTAACTTCAATTTCAAGATAAGGCACATCAAATGTTTTTTTATCAAGTTCATCAAAATCAAAGCGCGCATCTTTATAAAGGTATGAGTCTCTTATCTTGTAATTTAATTCAATTACGCTTACACCAAGCATTTCAAGTATCTTAAGTATGGAGTCTTTATCTTTTATCTCGCTTGTAATTTCTTCTGAGTTTCTTAAGCCGCCTGTGTCCTTGCCTTTAATTTTGTATGTTAAATAAAAAGCTTCTTCGCCACTTTTATATACTTCTCTTAATCTAAGAAGTGACTTTAGCTTTGAATTTTCATCTAAATCAACTTTTAGTATGTGATTTACTTGTTTTTCTTCTCCTAAGTGTTCTGCTCCCTTTGATAAAAGTTCCCTTTTAAGAGCATCTAAGTCAAGATTAAAAACTTTTACTTCTTTTTCTCTTTCTATCATTATTTTATAACTAAGCTTGCTAATTTTTCATCTATAATCACTGTAACGTCTGGATGTAAGTTTAGTAGTGATACTGGTACCTTAGATGATATCTTTTTAGAATTTAATAAATAATCTATGGCGAAGCTCTTTTGAGTGCCACTTGCAATTAAAACTATTTTTTTAGCTTTAAATATAGAGCCAACCCCCATAGTGATGGCAAATTTTGGCACGTCGTCAATATCATCAAAGAATCTTGAGTTTGCAACCCTTGTGGACTCTGATAGCTCTTGTACATAAGTTACAGAGCTTAGATCGTCTCCCGGTTCATTAAAACCAATGTGACCGTTTTTACCAACGCCTAAGACTTGTAAATCAATTTCATAATGTGATAGACTTTCTTCGTATTCTTTTGCTGCCTTTTCTAAGTCTGTTCCCTCAGCGTGTGGTATATGTGTATTTTTTTTATCGATGTTAATATGATCAAATAAATTCTCATTCATGAAATAATAATAACTTGCTGGGTGATCCTTGTTTAAGCCAACGTATTCATCTAGATTAAATGTAATTACATCTTTAAAATCAATACTTCCTTCTTTATTTGCTTTTATAAGCTCTTTATACATGCCGATAGGGCTTGATCCTGTTGCCAAACCTAATACACTGTCATGTTTTTCTTGAATTTGTTTAATAAATATTTGAGCAGCTTCTTTGCTCATCTCGTCATAATCTTTGCAAACTATAACCTTCATACTAACACCTCTCTATCAATTTAAGTTTAAAATTTAAGTAGTCGCTTGAGACCAATGAGTAATCAATGCCATCTATCAAGCCTTCTCGTCTGTACCTATGTCCCCCCGCGTGCAAGTGGCCATATATACATTTATATACATTATTTTCTTTCATGAGATCATGAAACTGATTTGGCTCTAGGTCCATATTAAATGGCGGATAGTGAAGCATCACTATAATTTTTTTATCCTTATCAGCCTTTTCAAGCGATAAAGATAATCTAATTAGCTCTCTATCAGTTATCTTTTTATCATTTTCTTCGTCATACTTGTCATTATCTTCTTGCATCCAGCCTCTTGTAGCGCAGATGGCAAAATCTTTATAAGTATATGAATCATTTTGCAAAAAGTGAATTGATTTAAATCCAAAGCCATTCATCTTGGATATGCTTGTCCACCAATAATCATGGTTGCCTTTGCTAATAAGTTTCTTGCCCGGCAATTCATCTATAAATTTTAAATCGTCTATAGCTTCACTAAATCTCATTGCCCATGATGTATCGCCTGGTAGCAAAACTAAATCGTCTTCCTTGACGTTATCAAGCCAACTTGCCTTGATTTTCTTGTCATGGTCTTGCCAGTTGCCGCCAAAGATACTCATAGGTTTTAAGTCTGTTGAATCTAAATGTAAATCGCCTATAGCATAAATCATTTTCTCACCTCTATAACTGTATATAATTATAACACAGATTAAGCTCTGAGAGAACACTTTTTTCGTCTTTACTGCTCGTAAATAATAATACTTGCTTTTCTTTTGCTAAATAGGCAAAAACTTTTAGTGCAGTTCTCATACGCTCTTCATCAAAAAATACTAAATTTTCATCAAATATAAGTGAAAGATTAATATCAAGCGCTTCAACAAGAGCGAGTCTTAGACTAAGATATGACATGGATAAAACCTGTCTACTAAGGTTTTCTTCTTCATATACAAGACTAGTTTTTTTGTCTTTAAGCATAATTTTAAAACTTTCATCGAGCAAGAAAAAATTATATTTATCATTAGAAAACATTTCTAAATATTTATTCGCATAATTAATTATTTTTGGCATGTAGCTAGTATTAATTTCATTGATAAGGCTAGAAATTATCTCACTCGCGGCGCTTAAAGCACTTTTTCTTCTATAAAGCTCCTTCAGTCTAGCGTCAAGCTCATCGCGCCTTAGTCCAAGTTCGTAGGCCCTTTGTGAAAGTTTGTCATTATAATTAAGCTTAGTCTCAAGAGAGCTTAGCTCTAAATCAATACTAGTGATTTTATCTTCACAAGCGCTTATGGAGTAGTTCTTGTATTTATCATAGAGCTCTTTATTGTTTTTTTCTAAATACTCAATAACTTTTTCTTCACTTAGTTCATCAAAATTCTTTTCAGTATATGTTTTTAAAAATTCATCAAAGCTTTGTAAATAGTTTTGATTCATCTCGCTTGATTTTTGCTTAGTATATAGACTTACGAACTCGTCATCACTTATAATATTATATTTATCTAAAATAGTTTTTTTATCAATAATTAATTTTTCTTTAGCCCCATTACTTTTCTTTACTTTATCAAAAATAAGACTTATAATAAAAATTATTATAAAAGCAGCTCCAATATTGAATGCAATTTTACTTGACTTAATAAAATAATATATAAAACTAATTACACTTATTAAAAGAAATGCATATGATAGCTTTCTTTGCGCATTTTTTCTAGATTCATTATTATTTATTGCTTCAAGTTTATTAGTAATTTCAATAAATTTTTCATAGTCATCTATAGTAATATTTTTATTACTTCTTAAAAATTCTTTTTTCTTTTCTTTAAACTCTTCTATCTTTAATAAATTTTCTTTTTTATAATATTCCTTCGCTTTACTGTACTGTGCTAAAAATTCTTTGTTTTGTAAAATTAATTCATTTTTCTTTTTATTCAAATTATCTTTTTTATTAAGCATAGTCATAGTGTCTTCAAGTGATGCTTCAAGACCAGATATATCTCTATCTAGGCTTGTAATTTCTTTCTTAAGAGCATATAGCTCCTTTGTTTTTGCATTTTCCGTACCAATCGTGGCAATTTCATTATCAATATTATTTTTCGCCCCACTTAAGTTGTACTCGCCCTCGTCATTTGTCTTTAGCTTGATTAAAAGCTCTTTAATATCGTCAAAATCATCAAAATAAAGATCCTTCGACTGACTAATGTAGGTGCTAGCCGTGAATACATTGCGAGAAAAGCCTAAAATTATCTCGCCTATAGATTTATTACTTATAGAATTTTCTCTTTTTATATCTTCAGTGATGTCAAGACCGTTTTTGCTGACAAAATAAGTATCATTTAAAAAATCTCTGTATATTTCATAAGTAAAGCCATCTTTTTCGAAAATCATTCTGCCACTATACTCATTTTTGTTTATTGGTTTGTATCTTAGATAATCTTTTATCTTAGTTTTTCTCTTGGTATTTGCCTTATTTACGCCAAATAGCATAAAGCTGATAAAGGCATGCATAGTAGACTTACCGCTCTCATTAAGCCCATAAATCAGATTAAATGAATCGTCAAAGTCTAGGTGATAATTATTAAATTTACCAAAATTAATTAAATCTACTCTCTTAATCTTCATAGTAGTGCTCCGTACTTTGCATTGCCTTAAGCGCGATGTTTATCGCATCTTGCCTAATTTCATCTGGATAATTTTTTGCCTTTTCAAGTATTTTTTGATAGATTTCATTAGAAACGCTAACTCTTTCTGATAGATTATTGATAGTTTCTAGATAATAAAATTTATCCTTAACTAGGCTTATAATTTTATTTATATTTAAATCAGTACTTATGCTTCCCTTTAATATAATTCTATAGAAATTCTTATCCTTATCTATAAGCTCATCAAATTTTGTGATTATATCAAGAAATTCATCGTCTTCTTTAATAATTATTTCTTTTATAATAAATTCTCTTAGTGCAAAGGGCACAAATTTTGCGTCTCCACTAAGTGTGTCAACCTCATAAAAACCATGTTCCCCAAGCTCACCAAAGTCAAGAGGCTCAAGTGATCCTGCATAATAAGTCTTATCTGCCACTTGTCCTTTTTTATGTATGTGACCCAAGGCGATGTAATCAAAACCTGATACTAAAAGAGGCTCTATATCTATCTTGTACTTGCCATCACTAAGGTCACCATGAAGGCTAGCTATATTAAATTTATCTTTATCAAGATTTATTTTATTAGTATCAAATCCATTATCATGCTCATTTAGCCAAGACGCACCATATATAGCAACGTTATCAGCTATATCTATACGCTCAAAGCTATTTGTTTTAAAAACATGAAGATTCTTAGTAAAATTATTGAATAAATAATCATCGCTATAAAAATCATGATTGCCGCATGATAAAACTATATTTCCGTAGTAAGTATCAATGATGCTCATCAAGTGCTTTGTCTCGGTATATGTAAGGGCATCTCTTTCAAAAAAATCTCCGCTAATAATTATTAAATCGATTTTATTCTCATTCGCATAATTAATAAGCCTTTCAAATGTTATGAAAAGCTCATTTTTTCTCTCGTCAGACCTTGATCCAAGCGTTTTATTTTTATATTTGAAGCCAAGATGCAAATCTGCTGCGTGAATAAATTTATTAATAAACATAGCTATACCTAATTAAATCAGTTTCAGACATAATTTTTTTAATGATAGAAAAATCAAAATCAGCACTATCTTTTTTATTAAAAATCGAAAAGCTGCTTGCTATTTTAAGTGAGGTATCTAAATCATATTTTCTTTCAAAAGCAATAGCGAGTCCTAGTAGAGCCATATTCTTGTCTATGTGTATAAATGGCTTCTTCTCATAATCATATAAGTAGTAGCAATCCTTAGTAAATATGATTAAATTGTCATTGAATTTAATAAGAATGATTCTGTCCTTGTCTATCGCCATAAATTTAACTACACTAACAATATCGTCAAGTGAATTCAATCTTAGATTAAGTATATCGCTTAAATCTTTATAATCCATGGACATGGCAAAGACGTTTGAGTCAATACATAATTTCATCGTACTCTTTGACGCTGAAGCAAAAAGTTTTTTCATGTATCTATTGGAAACATCTATAAGCCCTTGATAAAAATCAGGGCTAATATTATTATCAAAATCTTTCATAAGTACTGTAACTCTTGTGTCATAAAGAACATCATCAAATTTATCAATAAAATTAAGTTCATCATCTCTTGTAATTCGAGGAGCATTTTCAATAAGTCTAGTGGTTCTAGTATTTTCTTTTATATCGATAACTGTTCTTGCCTCATCCTTTATATTAATAAGATAATAATCCAAAAGATAGCTTTCTAAATAATTTCTATACTTCATCGAAGCATAACCGCCTGCAAATGAGATTACTCTGTAATCTTCTTTCAATCTGTGAAAAATTTCACTAGCAAGATAGTTTGAACCATAGAACGAATCATTAAGTATATCCGCTGAGTTTTTAGATGCAAGATAAAGCTTATCTAAACCCAAAGCTTTATATCTAATTAAGTCAGTATTTAATAATAAAATCATCTTTCTGCCTCCTCTTCTATCTATATTATACAACAAATTCATAAATATTTCTTCATAAATTGTAAAAAAAGCTTTATTTATACTATTATTTAGTATATAATATATCAGAGGTGATTAATTTGTCAAAAAAATTATTCTCTTTTTTATTGCTTTTAACTTTAATCGTTACAAACCTTAATGTTTATGCGAGCGAAACGACTAAAGAAAGTGAAGATCCTAATAAAACGGCGAGCTTTGTATTTAATTATGATTTAGCAATAAAAAATGTTAATATAGTTAATCCAGCTAGAAATGAAATTTTATATAAATATAATATTGCCATCAGCGGAGGAAAAATTAAACAGATTACTAAGGGCGAAGTTAAAGCCAACAGAGTGATAGATGGTGAAGGCGCAATGCTTCTAAGAGAGTTTATCGATATGGACAGCACTAACGCATCGCGTGAGATTGACCTTATGAAATCTGCTGACGGTATAGGTAAAAGCGTTAGAACTAACACGGCTGATATCGACGCTTGGTCAAAGAGCGTTGAAGGCATCTTAACAACTAACGATTATCTATCAATAACAGATTCAGAAAGTATAAAAAAAGCTATACTTGAAGAAAATGAAAACAAATATGACGATAAAGCAATCAAGCAAATCGTTGAAGCCATATTAAAGGAAAAAGAAGCAAAATCTGCTGGAGTTAAAATATCTATAGAGGAAGCGAATGATCTTAATCTTTTAATAAATACGATGAAATCTGTTAATGATGATGACTTTGTATATTATATTAAGCTTAGCAAAATCAAACACGAAAACATCATACAAACTGTAAATCAAATTATGGATATTATCAAAGATAGCAAGAATCATTTTATCTTGTGCGATATGAATGAATTTGCTGGTCCAGATAAAATTTCTGCTATTAATAACTTGATAAATAAACATAACGAAGAGCATGAAAATCTTTATTACACATTTAATCCGTTCAAATACATTGTTTTAACAAATTATAAAGACAACATCGACGTGGTTAAAAAATATAATAACAATACATCAAAGCTTCAACTTGCAAGCTCAAATATGTTCTACCAAATTCATCAATACAAAGACATATTAAATACTAAAGAAGATGTCATTGTTCATGATGCTCTTAATGACTTAGATATATCTACAATGATTAAATCAAAATATTCGCTTATTGCAAGTAACCCAAATCTTGCAAATACATCGACTAAACTCTACCCTGTCAATGTTAACTCATTTCTAGAGTATATTAGACTAGCAAGAGATTTAGACATAGACAGTATTGAGATAGCGAATAAATTAAGCTACATGCCATACAAAGTACTTAATTTGGATAAATACATGAGTGCATCAACAAGTGAAGTGGGTCAAAGCGCCTCATTCTTAACAATTGATGCAAAAAAAATCAGTATCAATTCAAATATCAACAGCGTTAAGCCAAGTCTTGGTATAAAATATCTTGTTCATAATGGCATAGTAACTTTTAATCACGGACAGAACAATCAAAATGGAGCTAAATCTTTTATTATAAATAATTTAGAAAAAACAGACGATATTAAAAAATTTGATATAAGTTATGAAACCGATGTCACAAAGAGCGCCGCTCTTGAAAATGCATATATAATCGATGGAATTAAATATGTAAGTTTAGAAGAAATAATAAAACCACTAAATCTTGTTTATAAAAACGAGGCTAATGGTAAATATACTATTGGTAATTTAATTAATCTTGAGCTAGGCACAAACGAGGCTAGCTTAGGAGCTGAAAAAGTTCACTTAACAAAGGAAGCAATAACTTATAATAATACACTTATAATTCCTTTAGAAGATATAATGAAATTATTTCAAAACTATTTTAAATGTGATGTAAATGAAGATCACATAAGCATTAAAGCTAGCAATAACTCAAAAATGCTAGACACAACAGATTCAGTTGAGAAAAAAGAAAGTACACCGCTAATAATTAAAGCAAGCTACATAATTATGTCATACATATTCTCAGCGTTAATTGTAGCCTTCGTATTAAATACATTAAAGAAGAAAAAGAGGAGAAGAAATGGAAAATTATAATTTAAAATCTATTTTAGGACCAATTATGATAGGTCCTTCAAGCTCACACACAGCTGGAGCAGCAAGATTAGGAAGGATTGCAATGAAACTAGCACCAAAGGGATTTAAAAAAGTCTCTTTCTACTTACATGGCTCATTTAGAGAAACATATAAAGGACACGGTACTGATAAAGCCTTACTTGCAGGGGTTATGGACTTCTTCCCAGATAGTGAAGAAATTAAACACTCATTCGACATAGCAGAAGAAAGAGGTCTTGAGTATGAATTTATCAAGTCAGACCTTGGCTATGTTCATCCAAATACAGTTAAGATGGTCTTTCATTACGATGATCACGATGACTTCTACGTTCAAGGCAGCTCAATCGGCGGTGGAAGCATACTTATAAAAGATATCAATGGCGCTGACGTTGAATTCTCAGGAGAAAAACCTACTCTAGTTGCTAAGTACATTGACAAAAAAGGTATTATATCAAGAATCACAGCTACATTTGCAATATCAGGTATGAACATTGCCGATTTACATGTAGACAGGACTGGTAAAGTCGCTACACTTATATGCGAACTTGACTCTGACTTTGATGAAGCAACTATAAATGATATTAGTAGAATCGATGATTTCTTATTCGTTAAGTATTTAAACCCTGTTAAGGAGGATAATTAATATGTATACAAACGCTTCAAGCATGATGGACGCATGCAAAGAACAAAATAAAAAAATATATGAATTACAATTACAAGAAGAGATGGAAGCTGAAGAGCTAAGTAAAGAAGATGTTTATGAGTACTTAAGAAAAACTTATGAAATTATGAAAAAATCAGCTACAGCTGGTCTTGAAACACCAATCATG
>QWCV01001473.1_pt1 | contig 26761 bp, 18 predicted proteins | sample 1972621 | NCBI WGS metagenome assembly QWCV01 (sample SAMN09866699, study PRJNA288562) | Human gut metagenome isolate pre2_stool, whole genome shotgun sequencing... | isolation source: gut | host: Homo sapiens | place: USA: California | reverse complement strand
TACACCCCGAACCGAACTTTAATTAGCAAGATTTTCAAAGATCTCTCGTGCTTACAGCGTACAGCTGCTTAGCACATTATTGAATTATTAACGAACTATAGATATATTCAATTACGGTGCAAAAATACAATAAATTTATGAATAATACAACTCTTTTCTTATAAATTTATAAAAGTTGGTTCATAATTGTCCAACTTTGTGGATATTTATGTACCTTTGCAAGTTGAAATGCCCCAAAAGAGCATCATAAAGTTATGAAGAAAGAGAAAAGAGACAACTATACGTTCCTCACACATGCCCCTGTGCATCATGTGATTTTCACGATGGCCATACCAACGATTATCAGTATGCTGTCGACGAGCATGTACAACCTCGCCGACACCTATTTCGTGGGCAGCATCAACACGCAGAGTGTGGCAGCGGTAGGCGTTTCCTTTGCAGCAATGGCTGTGATTCAAGCGATAGGTTTCTTCTTCGGTCACGGAGCGGGCAATTATGTTTCGCGACAGTTGGGCGCCAAGCATACGGAAGAGGCACAGAAGATGGCAACCACGGGCTTTGTGCTGAGTTTTCTTACCGGTCTCCTCATCGCCATCCTGGGTCATGTGTTCCTCACACCGATCTGTCTTCTGATGGGTTCTACGCCCACCATTCTTCCTTATACAGAGCGTTATCTGGGCATTATCCTGCTGGGTGCTCCCTTTATGACCACATCGCTTACGCTGAATAATCTGATGCGCTTTCAGGGCAATACGATGTATGCGATGAAGGGCATCATGTCGGGTGTGCTGCTCAATCTGATTCTGGCTCCTCTGCTCATCCTCTACTTCCAGCTGGGCATTACCGGAGCCGCCGTAGCCACCCTCATCAGCCAGTGTTTCGGCTGCGCCATGCTCTTCTGGATGACGCATAAAGGCGAGAACATCCGCATCCATCTCAGCAATTTCACCCCTACCCGCGCCTTTGCCAAGGAGATTATCTTCGGCGGAACCCCTTCGCTGTCAAGACAGGGACTGGGAAGTATCGCTACGCTGATGCTCAATGTGGCAGCAGGTGCGTTTGGCGATGCAGCCATTGCGGGCATGAGCATCGTTACCCGCATCTCCTTCTTTACCTATGCGATGGTCATCGGTCTGGGGCAGGGATTCCAGCCGCTCTGCGGATTCTGCTACGGCGCCAAACTCTATGGGCGTGTAAAGGAAGCCTTCTTTTTCTGCATCAAATGCGGCACGGTTTTCCTCAGCGTCTGTGCCCTTCTCGGCTTCATCTTCTCAACTTCCATCATCAGCATCTTCCGCGATGATGCAGCGGTTGTAGCCGTAGGTTCGGTGGCTTTGCGATGGCAGGTGCTCAGTTTTCCGCTCGTAGCCAGCATCGTGCTCACCAACATGCTGATGCAGACCATCCGTAAACCGGTGAGAGCCAACATCGTAGCGGCAGCACGCAGCGGACTTTTCTTCATTCCGCTCATCTTCATCCTCCCCTATTTCTTCGGACTGCTGGGCGTGGAGATGTGTCAGATGTGGGCAGATTGCTGTTCGTTTGCCGTTGCGGTTCCGATAGCCTGGAGCGCTTTTAGGGATATGAGAAGAGAGCAGATGGAACTTGGGAAAAGCCACTAGAAGATAAGAAAATACTAGAAGATAAGAGAAAATACTTGAGATAAGAGAAATGGAGAAGACTTATTACATAGGATTGGACGTTGGCTCTACGACAGCCAAAATAGCCGTTATTGACAGCGATAACCGGGTAATTTACTCAAAATACGAACGCCACAACGCTCGTGTAAACGAACTTGTGTCGCAATATTTCGATGAAATTTTAGCCCTCACGAGCGATGCAGAGGCAAGAATCTGCGTAACGGGAAGCGTAGGAATGGCTACTGCCGAACAGCTCCAGGCGGAGTTTGTACAGGAGGTGGTGGCTGCATCAGTCTATGCCCGTACTGCCCATCTTGAGGCGAAGGCGCTCATCGATATTGGTGGCGAGGACGCGAAGGTTATCTTCTTCAAGAAAAACGGAAATATGGAACTGCGAATGAACGGCAACTGTGCCGGCGGAACGGGCGCTTTCATCGACCAGATGAGTGTGCTGATGGGCGTAGAGAACCAGAAGATGAGCGAGTTGGCGATGAAGGCAGAGCACGTTTATCCGATGGCTGCCCGCTGCGGCGTATTCGCCAAGACCGACATCCAGAACCTGATGGCACGCAATCTGCCCGAAGCAGATATTGCAGCCAGCATCTTCCATTCCATCGCCGTACAGACGGTGGTAACGCTTTCTCACGGCATCAGCTTCGAGGCTCCTATCCTGCTCTGCGGCGGTCCGCTGACCTTTCTTCCGGCTCTCCGCAAGGCTTTCTGCGATTATCTCCATCTCTCTCCAAACGACTTCATCGTATCAGAAAACAGCAATCTCATTCCGGCTCTGGGCTGTGCTTACCGGGCTAAATCGGCAGATTCTGCAGCCTCAGTATCTATTCTCAGAAGCCGGATGAAAAAAGAAATACAAACGGAATGGACCAGCAGTCTGCTGCCTCTGTTCAAGAATGAGAAAGAGCACCAGGAATGGCTCAAATCAAAGGCGAAATTCGCTACCGAAACCCAACCGCTGAATAAAGGAAAACAGCAGGTTGTGATTGGTATTGACTCGGGCTCTACTACGACGAAGATTGTTGCGGTAAGGGTGAATGCAGAGACACCTGCGGGAGATATTGTCTTTACCAATTACCGCCTGAATCTGGGAAATCCGATCAAGGCAGTAGCGGATGGACTGAACACCCTGAAGCAGGAAGCTGCATTGCGAGGCGCTGAACTGGAAATCGTAGGCTCCTGCTCTACAGGTTACGGCGAAGAACTCATCAAGGCGGCTTTCGGGCTCAACAGCGGCATTATCGAAACAATGGCGCACGAAAGAGCGGCTGCATCGCTCATGCCCGACGTGAGTTTTATCCTGGACATCGGCGGACAGGACATGAAGGCTATCTTCGTGGAGAAAGGGGCTGTGGTGCGCATGGAACTCAACGAGGCGTGCAGTTCGGGCTGCGGAACATTTATCCAGACCTTTGCCAACAATATGGGTTATTCTGTAGGCGCTTTTGCCCAACTCGCCTGCCAGTCGAAGGCTCCCTGCGACCTGGGAACCCGCTGCACCGTCTTCATGAACTCGAAGGTGAAGCAGGTGCTCAGAGAGGGCGCATCTGTAGCTGATATTTCTGCCGGAATCTCTTATTCGGTCATCAAGAACTGTCTTTATAAGGTATTAAAACTCCATGGTAATGAGAACCTTGGAGGCAAAATCGTTGTGCAGGGTGGTACGATGAGAAACGATGCGGTGGTAAGAGCATTTGAGTTGCTCACCCATACCGAAGTGGCACGAAGCAACATGCCGGAACTGATGGGCGCCTACGGTTGTGCCCTTCATGCGGCGGCAGATTACAAGCATCGCACATCTGCAGAAGACGAGCACCCTGCCTCATCAAGATCCATCGATGATCTCCAGAATCTGGCTCATTATGAAACCAAACAACTGCAATGCAAAGGCTGCGAAAACCATTGTTATGTTTCCCGCTACACCTTTGCCAGCGGCAACCGATTCTACTCCGGAAACAAGTGTGAGCGTGTGTTTAACAACAAGGGAGCAAACGGGATAAAAGGCAAAAACATCTACGAATACAAATATAGTTTACTATTTGATAGAGAAGAAGTTAACCCACTTGAAGTTGCAAAACACAACGTCAAAGTAGGCATTCCTCGCATCCTCAACATGTACGAGGAATATCCGTTCTGGAATGCGCTGCTCCGGGCAGCAGGATTGGGCGTGATTCTCTCTTCCGATTCCACTTTCAGCCAGTATGAAGGAGCCTTGAATACGGTGATGAGCGACAATATCTGCTTTCCGGCTAAACTGGCTCACAGTCATCTGAAGGAACTCAACGAGAACCCGAAAGTAGACCGCATCCTCATGCCATACGTGGTTTATGAACATAATGACGACCCGAAGAATACGCTGAACAGTTTCAACTGTCCGGTCGTTTCGGGCTACAGCGATGTCATCAAGTCGGTCATCAATCTGAAGAAACCGATCGATACGCCCGTCATCAACTTTGCCCAGCCTAAGGCGCTGGAAAAGCAGATTACCGATTATCTCAAGCAACTGGGAGTAAGCAAGAAGACTGCCCGTAAAGCGCTGAGAGAGGCCCTCTATGCTCAGGCAGTATATGCAGCTGAGATTAAGAAACAGGGCTGGGAGATTCTGAAGTCAAACAAGGGACTTACGATTCTGCTGGCGGGCCGTCCTTATCATACAGACCCGCTGATTCAGCACAAGCTGAGCGAGATGATAGCCAATCTGGGAGTCAACGTCATCAGCGAAGACATCGCCCGGGGTAATCTCTTTGCAGATTTCAAAGACTTCAATTTGGAGGATCTGGCGGCAGAAAGAAATGAGGCAGCATTAGCCAGCCAGGACAACAACGAAGCATACAACTGTCAGCCAGAGACTTATCTCGTGAAGCAATGGGCGTATATGAACCGCATTCTGAAGGCAGCGCAATGGGCTGCAGAACAGGGCGATGAGGTTCATTTCGTCCAGATGACCAGCTTCGGCTGCGGTCCTGACAGTTTTATCCAGGACGAGATTCGCGACATCATGAAGCGCCACAACAAGCCTTTCACGCTGTTGAAGATAGATGATGTGAGCAATATCGGCTCACTGAAACTCCGTGTCCGCTCGCTCATAGAAAGCCTGAAGGGAGTAAAGGAAGTGAAGAGTGAAGAACGAAGAGTGAAGAAACAATGTTCGGCGGCCGAAGGGAAAGCCAATTCAACACTCAACACTCAACATTTACAACAGACCAAGGTATTCACCAAGCAGGACATTCATCGCAAGATTCTCGCTCCTTTCATGACCGAATACCTCACCCCTATCATTCCGCCTATCCTGAAACTGATAGGCTATGATGTTGAGGTACTTCCGATGAGCAATGAGGTAAGCGCCGAACTCGGCTTGAAGTTTGCCAACAACGAAGTCTGCTATCCGGCAACACTCATCGTCGGCGACATCATCAAAGCCTTGAAATCAGGCAGATACGACCTGAACAATACAGCAGTAGTGATGAGTCAGACGGGCGGCCAGTGTCGCGCAACCAACTACGCCGGTCTCATCAAGCGTGCGATGATTTCCAATGGATTCCAGGACATTCCGCTGCTCACGCTCGGTGTAACAGCCTCAACAGGCGAAGCATCAGGCTCAACAGACGACAAGCAAGACTATAACGAGCAGGACGGCTTCAATGTGCCTTGGCTGAAATACAGTCAGATTATCGTTACCGCCATTTTCTATGGCGATGCAATCAACGAAATGTACAACGCCTGCATCGTAAGAGAGCGTAAACCGGGCATTGCCAGAGAGTTGCGCGATAAATACATGCAGCTGATAGACGGACCTATCGCCCAGAATTCAGCCAAAGGACTCATCCGACTCCTGGAACAGGCAGCCGAAGAATTCAACCAGATGACCCTCGACAGAGAACTGCCGAAGGTAGGAATCGTAGGCGAAATCTTCCTGAAGTTCAATCCTTTCGCCCACCAGTTCCTGGAGCAGAACATCATCTCGCGCGGCATTGAGGTGGTTCCGCCTCTGCTTGCCCCATTCTTCCTGCAGGAATTTGTGAACGTGGAGATACAGAAACACATGCGGCTGAGTTGCACCAAAGTGCCCGATTTCATCATCAAGGGCGCTTATCAGGCGCTGATAGGCAGAAGATTGCGCCAGGTAAACAAGGCAGCCGGCAAGTTCCGCTACTTCCGTCCGTTCACCAATATCTATGATGATGCGAAGGACGTACAGGGACTGGTTTCGCTCGCAGCCCAGTTTGGCGAAGGCTGGCTTCTGCCTGCCGACATCGTAGGTTACATCCGTGATGACGTGAACAACATCATCTCGCTCCAGCCTTTCGGTTGCATCGCTAACCACGTGATTTCCAAGGGCATCGAGAAACGTCTCCACGACCGTTTCCCAATGCTCAACCTCGTATCGCTCGACTTCGATTCCGGTGTTTCAGAGGTAAACGTCACCAACCGACTGCTCCTCTTCCTGGACAGCATCGCAAAATAAGACAAGTCAGACCCATGTACGGTGTTTTACCGTACATGGGTCTTTCCGTCTTTCATCCCTCAAAAAATCACTCTAAAAAATACAAAAAACCGTAGCTATTTCTTTGTCATTCAAGAAAATAATCGTATCTTTGCACTCAAATTTTATTGAGACATTAAGAAAATGAGTAAAGATACATTAACTCATCAGCTGACAGAGACCATCGAGGAGCTTTCGAGCGCAGAATCTTTGAAGGGTCTCTTCCATCAGCATCGAGACGGGAATCCACTTCCTTCGGGCAAGGCGCTCGAAGAAATCATCTGTTTGTCCCGTTCTATCCTCTTTCCGGGATATTTCGGCAATTCTTCGGTAAATATCTCAACCATCAAATATCATATTGGAGTAAGAGTAGAGAAACTCTATGAGATGCTGTCAGAGCAGATTCTCGCCGGTCTCTGCTTCGCCAACGACTGTGAAACGGAAACCCAGGCTGAACTGCAGCACCAGCGTGCCAAGGCAGGCGTGATTGCAGCCAAGGCAATCATGGAATTCCCGAGACTGCGCAAGATTCTGGCTACCGATGTAGAGGCTGCCTACGAGGGCGACCCGGCTGCCATGAGCCACGGAGAAATCATCTCCTGCTACCCGGTCATCAAGGCGATTACCAACTACCGCATCGCTCACGTACTGCACGAACTGGGAGTGCCGCTCATTCCGAGAATGATGACCGAACTGGCGCATTCGGAAACCGGTATTGATATTAACCCGGAGGCTACCATCGGCAAGCACTTCACCATCGACCACGGTACGGGTGTAGTGATTGGAGCTACCTGCATCATCGGCGACAATGTGAAACTCTACCAGGGTGTAACCCTCGGAGCCAAGAGTTTCCCACTCGATAAGGACGGCAACCCTATCAAGGGAATCCCTCGCCACCCTATCCTCGAAAATGATGTCATCGTCTACGCCAATGCCACCATCCTCGGTCGCATCACCATCGGAGAAGGCTGCGTAGTGGGAGCCAACGTATGGGTTACCAAGGATATGAAACCGAAAACAAAGAAATATAAAAAAGAAAAACAAAGTTTATTAGATATAGAATTCAATAATGGAACAGGAATTTGAACTCATTGCCAAGACCTTCATGGGCCTCGAGCCTGTCTTGGCTGAAGAGCTCACCCAGTTGGGTGCCAATAATGTACAGATCGGTCGCCGCATGGTGTCTTTCACAGGCGACAAGGAAATGATGTATCGTGCTAACTTCCAGTTGCACACAGCCATCCGTATCTTAAAGCCTATCAAGCACTTCAAGGCTAGAAGCGCTGAAGAGGTGTATGATCAGATTCAGAAGATCAAGTGGGATGACATCTTAGACGTGAAGAAGACTTTCTCTGTTGACTCAGTAGTCTACTCAGAGGAGTTCCGCAACTCACGCTTCGTAACCTACAAGGTAAAGGATGCGATTGTTGACTGGTTCCGCGAGAAGCAGGGTACACGTCCAAATATCAGCGTATCTAACCCGGATATCCGCCTCAACATCCACATTGCAGAAGACAATGCCACCTTGAGTCTCGATTCGAGTGGTGAGAGTCTGCACCGCCGTGGCTACCGCCAGGAGCAGGTAGAGGCTCCTCTGAACGAGGTTCTCGCTGCAGGTATGATTCTGATGACCGGATGGAAGGGCGAATGCGATTTCATCGACCCGATGTGTGGTTCAGGTACCATCGCCATCGAAGCTGCCCTCATCGCCCGAAACATCTCTCCAGGTGTATTCCGCAAGGAGTTTGCCTTCGAGAAGTGGAACGATTTCGACCAGGATCTCTTCGATACGATTTATAACGACGACTCTCAGGAGCGCGAGTTCGAGCACCATATCTATGGTTACGATGTTGACATGAAGGCTGTCAATACAGCTAATCTCAACGTTCGTGCTGCCGGTCTCAGCAAGGACATCACCATCTCACAGGCTGATTTCAAGGACTTCACCCAGCCAGCAGAGAAGAGCATCATCGTGATGAACCCTCCATACGGTGAGCGCATCTCTACCCCTAACCTCCTGAACACCTACAAGATGATAGGTGAGCGCTTCAAGAAGGCTTTTGCCGGCAATGAGGCTTGGGTATTGAGCTACCGCGAGGAGTGCTTCGAGCAGATTGGTCTGAAACCATCTATCAAGATTCCTGTATTCAACGGAAGCTTGGAGTGCGAATTCCGCAAGTATGTGATGTTCGACGGCAAGATGAAGGACTTCCGTTCTGAAGGCGGTATTGTGAAGACTGAGCGCGAGAAGAGCGAGATGGCTCAGAAGCACCGTTTCAAGAAGGAGCGTGAATTCAAGAAGCGTGTAAGCGAGGAGACTGAAAACGAGGAGGACGATATCCGTTCTTTCAAGTTCCATACTCACCGTCTGGAAGACTTCGAGAAGAAGCGTGCTGAGTTCCATAAGGGCGGTCGTTCACGTATCGGTGGCGGTCGACGCAATGATGACGACGATGACAAGCGTGGCAGCCGCAGCTTCAAGAGCGACCGCAAGGGTGGCCGTGACTTCGGTAGCAAGCGCGACGGAAAGCGTTTCGAGAAAGGCGACAAGCGTGGTGGCTTCAAGGGCGACAAACGTGGTGGCCGAGATTTCGGAGGCAAGCGCGGAGGCAAGAAGAACTTCAGCGTTGACTTCGACGACGAGGATTAAAGACATATCGACCCATACGTCGTGTTTCACGACGCATGGGTATTAAACCCGATAAAGTAAAGAATATAATGAATCTGAAGAATTCAATTTATAAATTATCTTTTGCTGCTATGATTATGATGGCTATGAATGCAACCGACTTACAGGCTCAGGGCGTGGTTCCTGCTCAGAAAGGCGAGAAAACCTTTACATTGGAAGACCTGAACTTCGGCGGCAACAACTATCGTAACATGGTGGCTAAGAACCGCTGGTGCACCTGGTGGGGCAATGAACTCGTTCGCCAGGATGTGGATGCTTGCTATCTCGTCAACAAGACGACAGGCAAGGAGACCAAACTCTTCGGCATCAATGACATCAACCAGTGGATTGCTCCTACCAAAGACATCAAGGTAAGAGCCCTCTACAATGCTCTGTTCCCGTTTGCAGGCAAGAACATCGTGATGGTGAGCAACGGCAGCAAGACTTATACCATAGACTTCAAGAAGCATAAGCTGCTGAGCGAGATGGATTTTGCTGACGGCGAGAACCTCCTGGAGGCTAATGCCCAGCAGAACGCCTTCGCCTATCTGAAGGGCAGCAACCTCTATGTGCGTACCTTCGATGTAACCAGCAACGCCTTGACAAAAGAGAAGAAATCTCACGATTTCCAGCTCTCAAAGGACGGAAGCCGCGAAATTGTTTATGGACAGAGTGTTCACCGCGATGAGTTCGGTATCAGCAAGGGAACCTTCTGGAGTCCGAACGGCGAACTGCTCGCCTTCTATCGTATGGACCAGAGTATGGTAACCGACTATCCGCAGGTCGACATCCCGGAAATCGGTTTCAATCATCCTGAAACACAGAGTTGCATTGCTACTCCTGCACCAGACAAGTATCCGATGAATGGCGAGACATCACACAAGGTAACCGTAGGCGTGTTCGACTGCATGACCGGCAAGACCGTCTATCTGAAGGCTGGCGATCCAACCGACCGCTATTTTACCAACATCGCATGGAGTCCGGACAGCAAGACCATCTATATGTTCGAACTGAACCGCGACCAGAACGACTGCCGTCTGACTGCCTACAATGCAGAAACCGGCGAGAAGACAGGCGAACTCTATCGCGAGACCGACGAGAAATACGTGGAGCCTTGCCACCCTATCCAGTTCCTGCCTTGGGACAGCAACAGCTTTATCATGCAGAGCCGCAAGGATGGCTACAACCACCTCTATCTCTGCACCCTGGGCAAGCACGGAAGCCGCATGGCAAGCAACACAGAATCGCTCGAAATCAAGCAGTTGACTTCCGGCAAATGGGAAGTGATGGAAGTACTCGGCTTCAACACCAAGCGCAAGAGTATCATCATCGCATCCAACGAGAAATCGCCTATCCAGAGAAACATCTTTGCCGTAGACACAAAAACCGGCAAGCGTACGCTGGTAGATGATTGCGGCAAGGGATGGCACAGCGCCACTTTGAGCGAGAACGGACAGTATGTCTTCGACAACTACTCTACTCCTACCGTGCCTCGCAAGATTGCCCTCGTGAATACCGAGAACGGCAAGCGCACCGCTTACTTTACTGCCGAGAACCCTTGGAAGGGCTACAATGTGCCTGAGTACAGCTGCGGTACCATCAAGGCTGCCGATGGCGAAACAGACCTCTACTGGAGAATGGTGAAACCGGTAAACTTCGATCCAAACAAGAAGTATCCTACCATTATATATGTATATGGCGGTCCTCATGCCCACAACGTAGATGCCCGCTGGAACTACTCTAGCCGTGGTTGGGAAACCTACATGGCAGAAAAGGGCTATCTGCTCTTCATCCTCGACAACCGTGGAAGCGAGAACCGTGGCAAGGCTTTCGAGCAGGCTACCTTCCGTCAGCTCGGACAGATTGAGATGCAAGACCAGATGAAGGGTGTGGAATATCTGAAGACGCTTCCTTACGTAGATGCTGACAAGATTGGCGTTCACGGCTGGAGCTTCGGCGGATTCATGACCATCTCGCTGATGACCAACCACCCTGATGTGTTCAAGGTAGGCGTAGCAGGTGGTCCGGTAATCGACTGGCACTGGTACGAGGTGATGTATGGCGAGCGCTATATGGACACCCCACAGACCAACCCAGAGGGTTACAGGAAGACCTCTCTGCTCTATCAGGCAAAGAACCTGAAGGGCAAGCTGCAGATTATCCAGGGCTTGAACGATGTGACTGTAGTGCCACAGCACTGCCTCACCTTCCTCAAGGCTTGCATCGCAGCAGGCACCCAGCCAGACTTCTTCGTCTATCCTGGCGAGCCTCACAACATGAGAGGTCATCAGAGCACTCATCTGCATGAGCGCATCAGCAATTATTTCTTCGATTATCTCAAGTAAATATCTAGGAGTAAACATCCCCCGAAAAAGGGGAGTTTACTTCTACATCAAATAACAAACAATAACTTACAGCAAATGAAAATTTTATTGTTAGGAGGCGGTGGCCGCGAGCACGCCTTAGCATGGAAAATCGCTCAGAGCGAGAAGTGTGAGAAACTCTTCATCGCTCCTGGTAATGCCGGTACACAGAATGTCGGCGAGAACGTAGATATCAAGGCAGACGACTTTGAGGCGCTCAAGAACTTCACAGTAGAAAATGGCGTTGATATGGTGGTAGTTGGTCCGGAAGACCCATTGGTAAAGGGTGTTTACGATGACTTCAAGAACGATCCTCGCACCCAGAACATCCCTGTCATCGGTCCATCAAAGGCTGGCGCCGTATTGGAAGGCAGCAAGGACTTCGCCAAGAAGTTCATGAAGCGCCACAACATCCCTACTGCCCAGTATGAGACTTTCGACGGCGAGCACGTAGAGGAAGGCTTGAAATTCCTGGAGACACTGAAGGCTCCTTATGTATTGAAGGCTGACGGTTTGTGCGCCGGTAAGGGCGTTCTCATCCTCCCTACCCTGGAAGAGGCTAAGAAAGAGTTCAAGGAGATGCTCGGCGGTATGTTCGGCAACGCTTCTGCACGCGTAGTCATCGAGGAATTCCTCAGCGGCATTGAGTGCTCTGTATTCGTATTGACCGACGGCAAGAACTACAAGATTCTGCCTGAGGCTAAGGATTACAAGCGCATCGGCGAGCACGATACCGGTCTGAATACCGGCGGTATGGGTAGCGTTACCCCTGTACCATTCGCTACCAAGGAGTGGATGCAGAAGGTAGATGAGCGCATCATCCGTCCTACCGTAGAGGGACTTGCTGAGGAGAACATCGACTATAAGGGATTCATCTTCTTCGGTCTGATCAACGTTGAAGGCGAGCCTATGGTCATCGAGTACAACTGCCGTATGGGTGACCCTGAGACAGAGAGCGTGATGCTCCGTCTGAAGAGCGACATCGTGGATCTCTTTGAGGGTGTAGCAGCAGGCGATTTGGACAAGCGCAGCATCGAGTTTGATGAGCGTGCAGCAGTCTGCGTGATGCTCGTAAGCGGCGGTTATCCTGAGGCTTACAAGAAGGGTTATCCTATCCATGGCATCGACGATGTAGAAGGTTCGGTAGTATTCCACTCCGGTACAGCCATGAAGGATGGTCAGGTAGTAACCAACGGTGGTCGTGTCATCTGCGTAAGCAGCTACGGCAAGGACAAGGAAGAAGCCTTGAAGAAGAGCTTTGCTGAGGCACAGAAGATCCAGTTCACCGACAAGTACTTCCGTTCTGATATCGGACAGGATCTTTAGTTTTTTAATGTTGAATTAGATGTTAAGAAAGAAAACTTTTCAAAATAAAGTAGCGGCTAGCCGCTACTCTTTACCTATTACTGCAACCCTTGCCACGCTGGTTTGGGTTGCAGTAGGTTTATTGGTATCCAATATCTGGGTAGAATTTGCTTTTACAGCCATGTCTACCCTGCTGATGGTGGAACTGAACAACCGTAATGCCCTGATGCGTACCTACAGCCGAATGGTATCCTGCAGTTTTCTGGCATTACTGACGATGACAGGACTCTCCCACCCCTCTTTAAAAAGCAGTATTGTGACGATGTGTTTCATCGCCTTTTATCTCATTATCTGGAATTGCTATCAGGATAAACGCTCAACAGGCTGGACTTTCTACGCCTTTGCCTGCATCGGTCTGGCATCGATGGTTTTCGTGCAGATAGGCTATTTCATGCCTATCCTGTGGATTATGATGATGGTGTTTACCCTCTCGTTTAGCGTAAAGACATTCTTTGCAACACTAGTAGGTCTCATCGTGCCCTATTGGTTTGCAGCCGGTTATTTCTTCTATACCGACAACATACAGGGGCTGGCTGACCATTTCTGCGAATTCATCAACTACAGCGAACTCTTTGATTATTCGCAGGTTACCGACCATCAGGTACTGGACCTGAGTTTCGTTATCCTGCTCACCATCATCGGTTCCATCCACTTCATACGCACCAGCTACGGCGATAAGATACGAACCCGCATGATCTACGAAACGTTTATCATGATATCGGTTGCCTGCATCATCTTCATCGTCCTCCAGCCTCAATATATACAGGAACTGGGCGGCATCCTGATTGTGAATACAGCACCGCTTATCGCCCATTTCATCACATTCACCAGAGGTAAGTTTACCAACATCTTCTTCATCATGCTGCTCATCATGCTGGTACTTATCATGGCTTACAACATACTCGTACCAGAGAGCATATTACTATGAGTTGGATTATAGATTTCTTAATGAGCTGGGGCTACTGGGGCATGCTGGTATCAGCCTTCCTTGCCGGCAGTTTCTTTCCCTTCAGCAGCGAGGTGGTCATGTCGGGCTTACAGGCTGCCGGACTGGAACCTATCCAGCTCGTACTGTATGGAAGCATCGGCAATGTGCTCGGTTCTATGTTCAACTATGGCGTAGGACGGATGGGCAAGCTGGAATGGATAGAGAAATATCTGCATGTAAAGAAAGAGAGTCTTGACAAGGCTCAGCATTTCATGGCCGACAGAGGAGCCTGGATGGGATTCTTTGCCTTCCTGCCCCTGTTGGGAAGTGCCATCACCATCGTTTTGGGACTGACGAGAGCCAACATCGTGATTTCTGTCATCAGCATCACCATCGGAAAGGTGTTGAGATATGTACTGCTGGTTTACGGACTCAGTTTCATCTTTTAAACAAGCTGCAAAGAAAACAAAGAATTGATTCATATAGATTGACTGCTTATGAGAAAGTATTTATACCTTATTATATTATGCGTGGCTTTCGCGGGCTGTAAAGGCAGCCAGCAGAAAGGCCACACCGCAGAAAGTAACGGAAAGGAATCTGTCGCCAACAGCGATGGCAAACCTGCTGTTACCGTAACTATCCCTCCCTACAAGTTTTTCGTTGATAAGATTGCCGGAGATAAGGTGGATGTCAACGTGATGGTATCCAACGGCAACAATCCTGAAACTTACGAGCCTTATGCCCAGCAGATGATGGAACTCTCCAGGAGTGCCCTCTATCTGAAAGTGGGAAGCATCGGTTTCGAACAGACCTGGATGAAGAAGCTGCAGGACAACGCTCCTGACATGAAGGTGATAGATACATCCGCAGGCATCAAGCCTGCCAAGACGCCGGGCGGCAACATCGACCCGCATGTGTGGATGAGTTGTCAGAATGCCCGCATCATCGCGAGCAACATCTTCAAGGCACTCTGCAATCTGGAGCCGAAGAACAAGGCATTCTTTGAGAAGAACTATCTGTCGCTGCTGAAGATCATCGACAAGCGAGACAGCACCATCAGAGAGGGTTTCAAGAATCATCCCGAGATGGTACGCAAGTTTGTGATCTATCACCCTATCCTCACCTACTTTGCCCGTGATTACCAGCTGGAGCAGCTTGCCATTGAGGAAGAAGGCAGGGAGCCTAGTGCCTCCCAGCTGAAGAGCCTCATAGAGAGAGCCAGAAAAGAAAAGATCAAGTTCTGCCTGATACAGGCAGAATTTGCCAACCGCAACACCACAACCTTCATCAAGGAGAGCCACACCAAGCCAATGAATATCAATCCATTGCAGGGCGACTGGAACTGGGCGATGCAGGAAGCGGCAGCAGCGGTACAGGGCAAGAAAATCGTTGTTGGGAAGTAAAAACTACAATAATATGACTCCAATCATAAAAATCGAGTATCTTTCTGCAGGCTATGAAGGCAAGGAGGTGCTCCACGATATCAACCTCACCGTCTACAAAGACGATTATCTTGGCATCATCGGTCCCAACGGTGGTGGCAAGACAACTCTCATGCGCCTCATTCTGGGACTGATGAAACCCACAGACGGCAGCATCCGCTTTTATAAAGACGGGGAGGAAGTAAGGGAAATCAGCATGGGATATCTGCCCCAATACAATCATCTCGACAAACAGTTTCCTATCTCCGTCTATGAAGTGGTACTCTCAGGACTCAGCAAGACCAAAAGTCTCTTTTCGAGATACACCCAGGCACAGCACCAGCAGGTACTCGACTGTCTGGAACAGATGCAGCTCACGGAGTTGAAAGACCGCCATATCGCAGCCTTGAGCGGCGGACAACTGCAGCGAGTACTCCTCGCCCGCGCCATTGTTTCCAAACCCGATGTAGTGATACTGGATGAGCCCAACACCTACATCGACCGCCGTTTCCAGAAGCAGATGTACGAGATGCTGGAACAGATCAACCGGGAGTGCGCAATCATCATCGTAAGTCATGATGTAGCCGAAGTGCTCAATAACGTAAAGCACATCGCCTGCGTAAATCATCATCTCCACTACCACGATACGGCAGATATGCCGAGAGAGAAACTGGAAGAGCATTTCTTAAATGTATAGGCTTATTATATAATAATGCCTAAAAAACAGGTGCAAAAATCCATATTATCTCATCTTTTTATTATCTTTGCAACTGGAATGTGCCTTTTTGAAAGGCACAGAGAAAGCATTCAGAAACAGAGAAAGCATTCAGAAAGAAATATAATACATTAAAGTTTAAACAATAATGAAACAGTACAGATTAGTGGACAATATCTTCGGATGGGTCGCATTCATCATTGCGGCGTTCACTTATTGTTCCACAATTGAACCGACAGCCAGTTTCTGGGACTGTCCTGAGTTTATTACGACTGCTTACAAGCAGGAGATCGGTCACCCACCTGGGGCACCATTCTTCATGCTTTTAGGCAATTTCTTCACACATTTCGCCAGCGACACTACCCAGGTAGCCAAGATGGTAAATACGATGAGCGCCCTGCTGAGCGCCGTCTGTATCATGTTCCTCTTCTGGACCATCACCCACCTGGCTCGCCGACTCGTCATCAGCGACTGGAAAGAACTGACTACCAGCAAGCTGATTGCCATCGAGGCATCCGGTATGGTGGGCGCACTCATCTACACCTTCAGCGATACCTTCTGGTTCTCAGCTGTCGAGGGTGAGGTTTATGCGTTCTCTTCTGCCTTTACCGCTGTGGTATTCTGGCTCATCCTGAAGTGGGAAGACCATGCTGACGAGCCTCATAGCGATCGTTGGCTTGTGCTCATCGCCTATATGACCGGTTTGAGTATCGGTGTCCACCTGCTCAACCTGCTCTGTATCCCAGCCATCGTATTGGTTTATTACTACAAGAAGGTGCCACATGCCAACCTCAAGGGCTCGCTCCTGGCGCTGTTCCTTTCATTCCTCGTAGTGGTAGCCGTACTGTATGGTGTGGTTCCAGGTATCATCACCGTAGGCGGCTGGTTCGAACTGTTCTTTGTCAACACTCTCGGCTGTCCGTTCAATACCGGTGAAATCGTATACATCATCTGTCTCGTAGCCTCAGTTATCTGGGGTATCTACGAAACCTGCCATGCTTCTGAGAAGAACGAGAAGAAGCAGAATATCGCCTTCGTTCTCGGCTTCGGCATGCTCGGCATCCCATTCTACGGATATGGCTGGACTGCTGCCATTACCGGCATCATCGTGCTGGTTATCCTCTGGTTCGTACTCGGCTACAAGCGCAAGCAGGAGGTAGTAACAGGCGTTGACGAATCTACAGGCATCGCCAAGAAGAAGATGCAGCTCCTGCCGCTCATCTCAGCACGCGTCAAGAATACAGCCTTGCTCTGCATGCTGATGCTGATGATTGGTTATTCCAGCTACGCACTCATCGTGATCCGTTCTTCTGCCAACCCTCCTATGGACCAGAACTCTCCTGAGGACATCTTTACCCTGGGAAGTTATCTGAGCCGCGACCAGTATGGCGACCGCCCTCTGTTCTATGGCCAGGCTTATACATCACAGGTAGCCCTCGAAGTAGACGGCAACATGTGCAAGCCTGTCATGAAAGAAGGTGCACCGGTTTACCAGCGCAAGGAGAAAGCTTCGGCTGATGAGAAGGACTCTTACTTCGTAGTAAGTCACAAGAATAAGTATATCTATGCCCAGAACATGCTCTTCCCTCGTATGTACAGTTCGGCTCATGCCCAGGCATACGAAGACTGGATGGGCGGTGTAGAAGGCACAGAGATTCCTTACGACCGCTGCGGAGAAAGTATCATGGTGAAGATGCCGTCACAGTTTGACAACATCCGCTTCTTCCTCTCTTACCAGTGCAACTTCATGTACTGGCGCTACTTCATGTGGAACTTTGCCGGCCGTCAGAACGACATCCAGGGCAATGGTGAGCCAGAGCACGGCAACTGGATTACCGGTTTCTCATTCATTGATGATTCACTCTATGGCGACCAGAGCAAATTGCCAGACGACCTGAAGGAGAACAAGGGACACAATGTATTCTATTGCATGCCGCTGATTCTCGGTCTCATCGGACTTTTCTGGCAGGCTTGGTATACCCGCAAGAAGAAGGTAATGAAGAACGGCAAGGAAGAGGAAGTACTCCTCCCTATCGGAATCCAGCAGTTCTGGATTGTATTCTTCCTGTTCTTCATGACAGGTCTTGCCATCGTCATCTACCTGAATCAGACACCTATGCAGCCACGTGAGCGTGACTATGCTTACGCCGGTTCATTCTATGCATACGCTATCTGGTGCGGTCTCGGCGTACTCGCCATCATCGACATCCTGAAGCGCAAGATGAAGCTCAGCGGTACTGCTGTAACAGCCATCGTAGCAGTCATCACACTTCTCGTACCTATCCAGATGGCATCACAGACTTGGGATGATCACGACCGCTCAAACCGTTACACCTGCCGTGACTTCGGTCAGAACTATCTGATGTCACTCCAGGAGAAGGGCAACCCTATCATCTTTACCAATGGTGATAACGATACCTTCCCACTCTGGTACAACCAGGAGGTAGAAGGCGTTGGAACAGATGCCCGCGTATGTAACCTGAGCTACCTGCAGACCGACTGGTATATCGACCAGATGATGCGTCCTGCATACAACTCACCATCTGTGCCAATCACCTGGCCACGTCTCGACTTCTGTTCAGGTACCAACGAATATGTATCTGTTGAACCTGAGGCAAAAAAGCAGATTCTCGACTTCTACAAGCAGGATCCAGAGAATGCCAAGAAGCAGTTTGGTGACGAACCGTTCGAGCTCAAGAACATCCTGAAGAACTGGGTACGCAGCAAGAACCCTGACATGCACTTCATCCCTACGGATACCCTCTATGTCACCATCGACAAGGAGGCTGTAAAGAAGAGCGGCATGATGATGGCATCAGATTCTATTCCAGACAAGATGGTCATCTCTCTTGCCGGCAAGAGCGCACTCTACAAGGGCGACCTCATGATGCTCGAGATGCTGGCACAGTGTAACTGGACCCGTCCGCTCTACGTAGCACTCACCGTAGGCGAAGAGAACTATATGAACCTCGGTGACAACTTCGTACAGGAGGGACTTGTGAACCGTATCACTCCGTTCACCACCAACAAGCCAGGTGCCAAGAACTTCGATACAGAGAAGGCTTATCACAACATCATGACCCGATTCAAGTTCGGCAACCTGAAGCAGAAGGGACTCTACATCGACGAGACAACCATGCGCATGTGCTATACACACCGTCGCCTGCTCGCCCAGACAGCCCTCCAGCTCATCGCCGAAGGCAAGAAGCAGAAGGCTATCAACATCCTGAAGAAGGCTGATACCGAGATTCCTGCCTACAATGTTACGCTCGACTACATGAGCGGTGGCTTGGATATGGCTCGCGGCTGGCTGATGACCGGTCAGAAAGCCAAGGGCAAGGAATATATAGAAGCGGTATGGAAGAATGCTTCACAATACCTCAACTACTATCTCTCGCTGCCAAACGACCGTTTCCTCCAGGCAGAGCACGACTGCATCCGTCAGATCATGATCATGCAGAGCATCTGCGAGGCTGCCGGAATGGTGAGTCCACAGTTGGAGCAGAAGTATGAGAAGCAGCTCAACAACCTCTACCGTCTCTATCATGGCAGAGGTGGCAGAATGCCGGAAGGCAATCAGTAAAAAATAGAAAAAAGTTTGGTGTCGCGAAACACGACACCAAACTTTTCATTATTCATATAAACCTGTTTTATCCATGTTCATAGAGCAACCAGCCAAATGGCTCAGATGGTTATATCCAAAGGCCATCTGGAGAATGGACAAGAAAGACCATTCTGTCTATCTTACATTTGATGACGGTCCAATTCCAGAGTCAACTCCATTCATCTTAGAGACCCTGAGAAAGTACAATATCAAGGCTACTTTCTTTATGGTAGGCGAGAATGTATTGCGCCATCATGACCTCTACAACCAGATTGTGGCAGAGGGTCATCAGGTTGGCAACCATACATTCAATCATATCGGTGCCTTCAAGCACCGTGTCATCTCCTACGTGCTCAACACCAATAAGGCGAACGACATCATCCATGCCCATCTCTTCCGTCCACCTCACGGCTGGATGCGACCAAGTGAGTATTGGTGGCTGCACCGCACTTACAAGGTCATCATGTGGGATGTGGTGACGCGCGACTATTCCAAATGGATGACGGCAGAAGATGTGGTGAACAATGTGAAGCGATATGCCCGCAATGGCAGCATCATCACCTTCCACGACTCGCTGAAGAGCATTGAAAAGCTGAAGACAGCGCTCCCTCAGGCCATAGAATGGCTCATGGAACAGGGGTATGAATTTAAGACTTTTGAATAAGAAGCTGTTATTCCCAAACAGGAACAGCCCAATAAACACAGACAAGAAATGAGCAAAAGAATCAACAGTTATCAGGCAGTAGCTGCATTTGTAAGAGGTTTCTTCGAAGCTTACGCACGTGGCATCATCGATGCTACCATCGAAGGCAATGACTTCAGCAAGAAGAACGACCCGAAACAGATCAAGCAGATGATGCTGGAGCACTATGGCGAGGTAAACCAATACTTCTTCGACATCATGTTCTCTACTCTGGTACGCCTCAACTACAAGACTGCCGAGGAAGCCAACGAGCGCATGAAGAAGAACTTTGACAGCATGAAACAGGCTGACCCGACCTTTGAGCCAACCATGCTCGACTACCTGCGCATAGCCTGCAAATCGAACCAGTTGTACAAAGCGATGGAATCAGAATACAAGCGCAACTTCACCTGGCTTCTGCAAGGCAAGTTTACCACTCTTGAAGAGCATGTACGCGATTATACCCACGGCATTCTCATCAGTCTCGCCGACGAGCCGATGGCAATCCATCTCCTGGTCCGCATCATCGTGAAGGCATACGCCGCAGGCTTGAAGTGTGGCAGCAAGGAGGGCGAACAGCACCAGCTCCACATGCCTACCCTTCACGGCATGTTGCTGAACAATGTCAACATCCTGCTCAACGAGACTCCACTCAAGAGCAGCACCGAAGATCCTGTTGCCCTCTTCAAGGAGGCATGCAAGAATGAAGAAGAAAACATCAACGTTCTTTTCAACACATTAAACGATGCGATGAAAGAACTGGCAGAAGAATAAGAGAAAAGCATCATTGATGACGAGCACAGCACCAGATTCGAGAACCATCCGACTCCATATAGCGTAGAATCTCGTTATTCACTTCTTGGCGAATGGAGAGCATGGATTCTCGGTCGCAATCCACAGTAAAGTCAAGGTCTATATCTACCGAGAGTCTTGGCAGTTGGGAATAACAAAGTGACAATGATTAAGATTATTAAAGATTTAGATATAACGGCTTCGGGTGTTAGCGTATTTAACCGCAAGTGGCAACCTGTCCATTTACAACAAGGAGAAATGGATGGGGCTTGTGCCGTATATTCCATGATGATGAACCTGCTCATACTAAAGGTTCTTACTCGTAATCAAGTTGTCAACTTGAAAACAACATTTAAGGGAAATACCGCAAAAGGGAGACTTTTCAAAGAGTTCTTTGTGACAGAAGGACTGTGCCGTGATGGATTTTATTTTTCCGAAATAAAAGAAAAGCTATCCCATTCTTTTGCTAAAGAGGTTGCATCTTCGCCTCTTCAATATACAGCATCTTTATCAGACCAAACTTCTTTTGTAGAAGAACTTAGGACTGCAATAGATAGCGACACGCCTTTGATTACCGCTCTGTCTTTTAAAGGTGGCGCTCATGCTGTACTTGCTATTGGGTATGAAGAACAAAAAGACGGTGTCAAGAAAATATTCTGTTTAGACCCAATCTATGCCATAAGTCCGACATCCTTTTGGAATGGTGTAATAATCCTAAATGAGGGAAAAGGAAAGTACAGCCATCAGTATATAACAGATAAAGACGAAAAATATATCAATGTCAGTGAATCATTGAATATAAAAAAGAAATAACGATATGAGCGAAGAATTACAACAAAAATTTCTTGACAAACTTTGAGAAGTTGCAAACAAACTACGTGGCAATCAAGGACCTGGAGGCCAAACGTGCTGACCTTGACAAGGAGATTGAGGGCTATCTGAAAGAGTTGGGATTGGTAGAGTAAACTTTCCACAAGTTGTGGCAGAGTTTCCTGATATGAAAGGGCTTTCATACAGAAACTTGAAGTATATCAGACAATGGTATCAGTTTTATAATGAGCAACTTACAATTTGGCAGCAAGCTGTTGCCAAATTAGACGAAGTAAATGTGCAATAACTTGTTGCACAATTACAAGAAAGATGTCTAAGCTCATGCCTGAAAACATACAGAGCCAGTTGCCTACAATTTGAAGATATTGAAGAAACACTTTCTGATATAAAGGAAACTAAGGATTTCAAAAAAAGGTAATGATATGAAAAATAAAGATAATATACCGCAGTTCGTGAATAGCGACTCCTTCATGGCAGACAAGAACTATGTGAAGTGATTGTCTGACCTGAAGAAACGTTTCCGCATGGCACAACTTAAAGCTGCTGTCAAAGTGAATACGGAAATGCTCAAATTCTACTGGAGTTTGGGCGAGGACATTTGCGAGAAGCAGAAACAATACAAGTGGGGTGCAAAGGTTGTAGATAGGCTTAGCCTTGATATGCGTTCGGAAATTCCTCAGAGTGAGGGATTTTCAAGACCTTTACCATGTAAAACGCTGGTTTGCGTTCTATTCAAGTCAAATTGAAAGAGGATGTGTCATAAGTTTATGATTCAGTTGTTGAGACAGTCAGTATCTTCGGTCGCACAACAGCTGTTGTGCGCTTGCATAACAGCTGATATGCGCATGCACAACACCTGTTGTGCATGCGGTAGTCAACTGTTATACACCAACTATTATCCAGACTTATGACACACCCTCTTACAGGAAGTGGATAATGCAACAACCCCAATGCCAATGAACGAACATTGCTTGAAATAAAACAGGAAGCCTTTTGTCGTATCTTTGCCGATAGTTACCAAATGGTGAACAGCGGGGTGAACACTTGCCCCAAGCATTCACCTTTTCGGCTCTGGGGTGACCCCTAGTAAAAAGAACTTTGTATATACAGCGCATGCTAGAAATATAAGAATCTCTATTATAATGGGTTATGGGGTGTTTTTAACACATTATTAACGCTAAAGGTTGGCATCGGGGTTCACCCTTCACCGACTTCATCGCCAAGAGCAGAGGATGACTATTCGCAGCAGGATACCGCCCCCGACCTGCCCTTCTACGGGTGGGTAGGGTAAGTAAGGGGAGAGTACTTTCTAAGAGTTTCCTTATGTAAAGGTTCGTTTACTATAGGAAAGATATAGTATATATATATAGACTCCCAGAAAAAGCGATTTCCTACTCACCCTAGTTACCCCCCGGCCGTAAACAAGATAGTTACGACAGCAAAACACGCTATTTTATGTAAGTAATTGAAAATGAAACATCTTTTTGTTTCATTAGAAGAAGAGGTTACGAATTAGAAATATACAGGATGTAGTATCCTGCTGTAATTTGCATAACCAATTAAAGAACTCTTTCGGTTGCAAAAGTACAAAAATAAATCGAAGATAAAGAATGTTTCCAGCATATTTTTATCTTCGATTAATTATTTAGACGAAAATCATCATACCGACATTTCTGTTTCTCGAACAGTTTTAGCCATAAAGACACCTCTGACAGACAACGCTCCAAGTTCTAATAGTTTCTTCCCAATTTGAACTAAACTTGTACCTGTAGTGATTACGTCATCAACAAGCAACACATGCTTGCCTTTTATATGTATCCGATTGAATGTCAGATTTTCAATTTTGTTCTTCCCAATTGTACCTTTCATCTTTTCTCTATCAAATTCAATCCACAGAGTTCGGAATCCATCGGCAATATCCAATCGTTTTGCCAACTCCCTGCAAAATCGAGTAAAGCGTCTACCATGTGCTTTCTTTGTTGAAGCGGGTATCGGCACAAGCACAGCATTCTCTTTTATTGCGTCAAAACACGATAGCTTAGAGATGCATACAGAAAACACCTTAGCCCAAAGCAAAGATTTTTCTCCATCTTTGAATGCATAGACGGTATTTCGAACTTGTCTTGCTTTATGGGATACTTGCTTACATGTAAGCGGATAATAGTCATAAATATAGTAATATTCTATATCATGTGCATAATCCTGTCCTATAAAAGAGGTGTCATAAGAGAAATAATCTATATTCGGGAGACCATTACCTAGAAACACAAAATGCAAGACATCTTTCCAAATCTTATATATGTCCACGTTTTTTGTGCGAAAAATGGTCATGTCCGACATACCCTTCTCTGCAAGGCCCATCCCTATGACTAAATCACGATTAAAGAGTTGCTGGTGTACTATTACCCATCCCATATCTTTGCATACAGTCTGTAAATTACACTTTATGCGATGAAGGAAATAAAACTTGTCTGAATTTTCCAGACAAATGACCATAAAACTACCTTTTGTTTGTGACAAGAGTTTCGCAGAAAGATCATACAGATGACCTTTCTTTCCATATTTATTGTTTATGCCTGCATATTGTTGCCCCATAAGCTATAACTATTTAGAATTCAAAAATACGCATTTTATTTTGGGATATTACATTCTGATACAATCTTTATGCTCTTTTATTTTTCATTAGCATTTTTGTTTGCCGTTTCTAGTTTTTTGAGGTTCACATGATAGCCTATTCACACTGTCAAAGTACTATATAAAAGTCAGCCGTCGTCGAAGAAAGACTGTCCTCGTACCTCAGACTAACTTCCTCCGACTATGGCACGGCAAGAAAAATCCTTGGCGGTATGCCTAAACGACATGAAACAGTGGCACGCCACCCTTTCATGTCTCAGTAGTACGGCATGAGGAAAAGTGCTTCTTTTTGTCGGTTGCAGGCTAACCGATCAAAAGAAGCACCATTCCTTGATTTGCCGTACAATTCATAACATACGCAGAAGTAATAACATTTACAAGGTTTCACCGACTTTATTTAAACTAAAATCATCTCTTTTTTTACAAATAATATGAAGAGAGTTTGGCTTCTTTATCTTGTATGGACTTATCTGATATGACGATACAATTATATCTATTAATTGTTGCTGTGTAAGCATTTCTCCTTTAAATCGTGTAATTCCAGCACCAAGGACAGGAATAGCGACATCAGATTGTGTGTAATGCTTATCAATTTCTCTCCAAAGGGTATTAAGAGAGTCTATGTATTCTTTTCTTGTCATAACGGCTCTACCATCTTTATTTAACTTTCCAAAAGCCATAAGCAGGTATTCTCCATAAGGTATGAGTGAACCAGATTCATAGCATTTCTTGCTACCGTAATCTGATAATTTTCTTTGTGGCTTCAACCCTGAATTGGAAAGTAAAATAGGAACATCTATATTAGAATTTTTCTGTAAGAATTGTCCACATATAGACGAAGGTTTAATTTGATGTGGAGCTTCACCGATTTCTGTACTAAAACACTCATCAAAGTTTATCACTCTTTTACAATTTTGCATATTGAAAATATCCCCATATTCTACTATAACTTTATAATTATGCCCCTTTATGGTAATGTTTCTGCGAAAAAGTTTCCAAACTAACATGACAAGATAGACAAATAATCCTATTATTATAAGAAAGAGGATTTTGTTTATAGTTTCATTCCAATAAGATGGAAGGGACGACCAACAAATCATTCTATTGAAACATTCTTCTGAGAAAAAAGAAAAACAACCTGTTGTAATCGCAAATGTTAATGAAGACAGATTTCTACAAGATTTACTCATAACCAAGTTCTTTCTTTATAAATTGATAATTACCAACCCTCCTTCCCATACAATCTTCTACCCAAAATGGTTCTGCAATATCTTTATAGGAAGACATATAATAAGGTAACCAATTACTCTGTTTGTTTTTGGAATTATATACTACTATAATTTTTTTACCTTTCTTTACAGCTTGTTCAAATTCATGGCGAAGGTAGGAAAAAGTGTTGATATTTCCTACGTCCCCATCTGGATCAGCAGGAGAAGTTGTATAATATTTGCAATACTTTACGCCATTTGTATTTTGTTTATATGGAGTACATAGGCATTCGTTCCATTCTTTATGAATTCTTTCGCAAGTAGAGCCTGCTGTTCTATTTCCTGTCTTATCTCCAATAACAAAAATGGCAGCAGATGATGCATTTATTTGACGATTGAACTCAGCTTTTAAATCACAAATACAACAATCAGAATTGTTTGAAACGCTTCCTGAAACGACTTTTGCCATATCTACAAAATCAACTTTGTGATAATTGTCGGTTCCCCATTTGTTAAGTTCATCTACAACATTTCTGTCTCCACTATCATTATCGTAATCAGCACTAATATAAACCTTTTTACTCATTATTATTAATTTTAATATTTAATTTCGCCCCATGAACAATGCAAATTATGTGCCTTATTCATATTTATCTGCCTATTATGACAAAATGTCTGTTCTGATTTATGATGCAATCCTTTTGTGCCCCCCAAAAACTTCCGTGAAGTTTCTCATTTCATTTGTCTCTCCGATTTTTCCTCCACAGGGTCTTTCCTTTTGGCATCAACCGTTATCCAGCCTCGCCGCCCTTGAAAGGCACCTGAAACGAAACGACCGATGCGACAGGAAGACGCAAAAAAAATGTCGGAAAAGGGAGCGACAAAAAGGTGAAGAAACGAGAACTTCCCTTCAGTTCCTGGAACCGCAAATAAATTTAATTCAAGGCTATATGACAACAAACATCAACATAACACAGACTTGGTGGAGATTACTCTCCGCAGTCGGCTCAACCCTCATCACTTTGGTGGTTTGGTTGGGATATATGGCTCTCTGCATGGTCGGTGAAGTCATATTGGGAATTGTGAAGTTCATCTTCGGCATCATCATTTCCATTCTTTCTATGGTTGTACTGATTGGAACATTCATTTGGTTATTAACACTTTAAAGTACAAGCGATATGAACAGAAGCATTGAAGCGATACCTACATGGGCACTCTGCTACATCATCAATGGCGATGCAAGCGGACTGACTGACGAGGAAATCCGTATGGTGGACGAAGCCATGCGCAAGAACAATATTGAGATAGTAAGTCCGAGATACAACGAGGACATGTGCACAGAACCTTACTTCAGCCATTATCCGTTCTTCGGACTGCCTACAGAAGTTGAGGACTGCGACATCATCTATCACGAG
>QWCV01001162.1_pt1 | contig 26989 bp, 33 predicted proteins | sample 1972621 | NCBI WGS metagenome assembly QWCV01 (sample SAMN09866699, study PRJNA288562) | Human gut metagenome isolate pre2_stool, whole genome shotgun sequencing... | isolation source: gut | host: Homo sapiens | place: USA: California | reverse complement strand
TGTACGGGCCATCGGCCCGCCCCGCTCCGCGGGGCCCCGGACAACGCCCGGAGCCGCTCAGAACCCCCACTTGTATCCGTATCCCCACACCGTGGTGATGTACGTGGGATTCTGCACGTTGTCCTCGATCTTCAGCCGCAGGCGGCGGATGTTGACATCCACGATCTTCAGCTCACCGAAGTAGTCCCGGCCCCAGACCATATCCAGGATCTCCTCCCGGGAGAGGGCCTTGCCCGGATTTTCCATGAACACCTTCATGATGGAATACTCCACCTGGGTCAGCTTGATTCGCTGGCCGTTCTTCTCCAGCGTCCGGTTGCGGGTGTTCAGCAGGAAGGGATCCTGCCGAATCTCCCCGGTCTGGGGGATCTCCTCTCCGCCGGCCCGGCGGAACAGGGCGTCCACACGGGCGGTAAGCTCTGCCGGGGAGAAGGGCTTGGTCACATAGTCGTCGGCGCCGGTCATCAGTCCCGTCACCTTGTCCATCTCCTGGGAACGGGCGGTGAGCATGATGATACCGATTTTGGTGTTGGTGGCCCGGATGCGGCGGCAGACCTCAAAACCGTCGATCCCCGGCAGCATGATGTCCAGCAGCGCCACCCGGGTATCGGGGTTCTCCTTCAGCTTGTCCAGTGCCTCTTCACCGGTCTCCGCCTCAATGACGTCGTACCCGGCACGGCGCAGGTTGATGACGATAAAGCTGCGGATGCTGGACTCATCCTCCAGCACCATTACTTTTTTCATTCGGCATACCGTCCTTTCTTCTCTGTCAGCTGTCGCCGGCGGACCACTCCGTGGTGATCAGGCTGAACGCCTCCCGCACCTCGTCTTCCGTCAGGCCGTATTCCCAGCTCCCATTTGCGTCCAGAAGCTCGGCCGTGTAGATGATCTCCGGCAGACGGCGCAGGATGACCCGGCCGCCCCGGGTGGCTCTGGCCTCGCGGCCGGAGCCTGTGAGCTTGGTGATCCGCAGGACATCCTGTGGTGGCTCCCCGCTGTCTCCCCGGTAGGAGAATGTGACCGTGACCTCCTCCGTCCCGGCCGTGCGGGTAATGAGGATCTGATCCTTCCACACGTCCGGCAGGCGCAGGTACCAGCCGTCCTCCACACTGTGGTAGGTGCTCACCACAGCCGCTTTGGTGCCGTCGCTGGTATAGGTATACCAGTCGATCCGCCGGCAGGGGTCCTCACCCACGTTTCCCCAGGCCGGGATCGGCTCGGGATGGGGGACCTCTGTGATACCGTCGCCGTTGATATCCTCCGGGTACAGGGAACTGAAGGGCGCGATCTCCGAAGACACCCCCGTCACGTCGGACAGCAGGATGTTCACCAGTTCTCCATTTTTCACGGTCAGGATGTCAGTGACCATCCAGGCCGACTCCTCCACCCCCGTGACGAACAGGGCCGGCGTACCGTCCTGTAGGACACCGCTCTTCACACGCCCCTGCTGGCTCAGCTCCGCCATGGTGCTGGTGATCCGTGCGGAGGTTCGCAGCTGGAACTCTTCCTCCTGCCAGCAGTAGTAATCCGCAATGCCGTTGCCCTCCTCATCGGCCCGGAGCACCACCAGCTCCCACAGGCCATCCTGATTCAGATCGTTGACCGCATATTTCACATAGCTGGTGCCCTGCACCAGCTCCTCCGGCTCCCCGGACCGCAGGGTGTAGACGGAGAGGGCCAGGAGGTCCGTATTGACCCGCCAGCCCACCAGCAGCTCCTTCCGGCCGTCCTGGTCCAGATCCTCGTAGGCAATGCTGTAAATGCTGGTGCCGGTGCCCTCAATGACGGCAGCCTGCTCATATCCCTGCTTTCCGGCGGTAAAGATATAGATCTTCAGGGGCTTCTCATCCGCAGAGTTGCGGAAGAAGGCCAGCGCCTCCTCCTCGCCGTCTCCGTCCAGATCCTCCAGCTGCACGGGCTGGATGTTGCTGCCGGAGACGGGGGCCGCGTACTCCGCCCCGCTCTCCAGCAGCTGGTTGAGTGAGCTGTTCAGCTCCGTGTACTCCTCCGGCAGCTGCGGCAGGCTGTACAGGTCCGTGGGGGAAAAGGAAAATCCGCAGCCGCTGGCGGACAGAAGCAGAAGCAGGCCGACCGCTGCCGTCAGCATCCGCTGTATTCGCTGTCTCATGGCCTCCTCCTCTCTGCCGGTGGGCTGCCCCCGCCGAAAAACGCATAATTCAACTTATATATGATAGCACGTTTTCTCCCTGATGTGTAGGGGTTGTCAGCATTTTTCCCGCATTTTACGTTCTGTTCATTTTTCCGCCGTCCCCGGTCGGAAGGCCGCGATCAGGGCCAGCTTCCGCCTGCGATCCAGCCGTTTGATGGCGGCCTCCCGCCGCAGGGCCGCAGACCGGTCCGGCACCGCCTCCTGGTAGACCAGCTCCACCGGCAGGCGGCTGCGGGTGTACTTGGCGCCCCGCCCGCTTTGGTGGGCCTGGAGGCGGCGGGGCAGGTCGTTGGTGCAGCCTGTGTACAGTGTGCCGTCCCCGCAGCGCAGGATGTAGACCAGATAGCCCATACCGTCCCTCCTCTGTCCGATGAGACCAGTATACCACAGCCCGCCGCCCCGTCAAAGGGCTTTCCGCATGGGGACTTCCCTGCCCGGCATAGGAATGATGGTACAGGGAGGGATTCTATGTTGTCTGCCGCACTGCTGCTCTTCGCCAACACGCTGCTCTTCTCACTCCGCCTGTCCGGCGGCGGGTCGTTTCCAAAGCCGCTGTCCGCCGCAGAGGAGCGGGAATATCTCCGCCGCTACGCCCAGGGAGATCAGGAGGCCCGGGATGTACTCATCGAGCGGAACCTGCGCCTGGTGGCCCACATCATCAAGAACGGATAAAGCAAACGGAGAGAGGTCCCTCAACTCCAGTATTGACAAGGGTTTGGCGGAATGGATAAGAGATAAAGCAAAAGGAAAGACCATCTGGCGCAGCAGCGGACAAGCTAAATTTCGGGATTATAACCGAAATGTAACCATCTGCTGGGAAGCGCTAATATAACACTGGCGTTCTTTCACGCAGAAGCGTCGTTACAGCGCCTATATATCAAATGTGTAAGAAACACTGCAGCTTGCTGCAATGAGAACTCGCGGTGCCGATTGATCACAGTAAAGTTTCTCTTTAGTGCTTGTGCCGCAATTGTCTGCGGTTCCTTGGTGGTCTTGGTAATAGCTATTCCGCAGCTTTCTCGCTATACTTGCGTTGCAAAATAAGGAAAGGAGGCAAGTCGGCCATGCCCGAGACAAAGAATTTATGTGCCCAGGTGCCCATAGAGCTCCACGAAAGGGTAAACGCAGAAAAAGAGCAAGCCAATCAGACCACCAGTCAGTACATTACGAATCTTATCACAGAATACTACAAAATGAAAGAAATCGGAGGTGTCTCAAGTATGACGGGAAAAGAACGGACCATGGCATTCCAGATCTCAGAGGAGCTCTTCCAGCGAATCAAGCGGTACCTGGAACGCGAGAGCGACCGCCTGGGCCGGAGGGTAACGCAGCGGGAGTTCGTCCTGGACCTGATCGAGGAGGCTCTGGCCAAAGCGGAAGCCGGAGAATCCCTGGCCCAGGAGGACGAGGACAGCGACGAGCAAGGTGCAGAGACGGAGTCCACCCCGCAGGATGGGGACGACGAAACTGAGAGTTTCCAGGCAGAATAAGAGACAAGCGTGAGAAAAGCCGCCAGGAGAGGCGCCCTGTGGAAAGGGCACCTCTCCTGGCGGTTTTTCCATTTTACAGAGAAGGAGGTGAAGCATACGGAGACAGGAACAGGCCATCACTTTACAGATGCGGAGATGGAGATCGCCAGGGGGACGGATCTGCCGGACCTGCTGGAGCACCTGGGATATCAGGTCATGAAAATCGGCAGATATCACACCACCAAGGAGATGGACAGCCTCCGCATCAAAAACCGCCGCACATGGCGCCGTTACTCTGAGAATACAGGGGGAGATGCGATCACATTCCTCCAACGGTTCTGCAACAAGAGCTTCCGGGAGGCAGTGGAATACCTACTGGCCTTCCATGGGCGATCCAGAGACTCCCCTGCCAAGCCGCGCCTTAAGAACGTCACCGCGCCAAAACAGATCCCCTTTTCCTTGCCCCCTGCAAATGCAGATCACCGCCGTGTATTTGCCTATCTCCAAAAAAGAGGCATCGCACCACAGGTGATCCGTGCATTTCTCAACTCCGGCCTGCTGTATGAGGAAGCGCAGCACCACAACTGTGTCTTTGTGGGCAGAGACACCAACGGAGAACCCAGGTTTGCCAGCCGGCGAGGGACATACGACCTGAATGGGCCGGGCGTCAAGAGAGACGTGGCAGGCAGCGACAAGTGTGTTGCCTTCCGTCTCCCCAGCAGGCCGGAGCTGGATTGGGTGCTGGTATTCGAGGCGCCCATCGACCTGATGAGCTATCTCACCTTGCACCGGCAGGTCACCAGCAACGCCATCGCCCTATGTGGCCTGTATGAGGGCGCCCTTGACACGTACCTGCAGGACGCACCTCACATCCGGCGAATCGCCCTATGCCTGGACACAGATGGCCCTGGGCAAGCTGCGGCAGAACGGCTCCAGGCCAAGTATGAGGGATTGGGCTACATCGTTAAGATCCAGAGGCCGCCCAGGGGAAAGGACTGGAATGAGTACCTGCAGCAGCGATGTATCAAAGAGAGGAGGCTGGAAATCAGTTGAATAAAGACCAGTTTTGGGAAATTATCGATACCATTAATCAATCTGAGCCATTCGAAAGCGATGAGAACTATAAAGAATGTGTGTTAAATACATTGTTTCCGTGCTCCTTTGAAGACCTCCTGGATTGGCACCATATCATGACACTATATGATCGAGCACTGGATCGCCGCCAGTTGTACGAAAAATTCAAGGAGAGCGAGCCTCAATTTCCCAGGGGAGGATTTGATACATTCCAGTTCTGGCTGCTCTCACGTGGAAAAGAGACCTATTTTGATGTGCTTCGAGATCCTGAGCGTATTAAATCGATTTCGGAATATACGGTTCTCGGTCAGCGGCAAGGTCGTTATTTGCATTTCGTTTCAGACGATCTATATTTCCACAAACACCATCTGTATAAAAATGGAAAACCTGGATATCTACCTTCGGACCTCTCCAAACATCCATTAGACGAACAGACCGTGAAGGAGATCCAGGACGAGCTGCTGCGGGAGGCACCGCTGCCGGCTCCCCCGATTGTCGAGAAACCGCAGTCCCCATCCAGCATTGCAGACCTGGTCCGCACGGGAAACCTGCTCTATGCAGCTGTGGAGGACAGTAATGAAGTGTCGAGGTATGTATTCTTCAATACGCCCGGAAATATCGCCCATTTCCTGGGGAACCACCGCTTCACAGACCACATTGTCATAGTAGACCAGCAGGATCACGGTTTTCTGGAGGCGGATGGCTGTTACATTTGGGACTGTGACGACAAACAGCTTTGGGCAGAAATTGAGAAGACGCTGGCCCCTATCCAGTGGGACGAAGTGCAGCCGGAACAATTCTTCTGCCCCACATACGAGGAAGTCGAGGCGTATCTCGCGCAGCGGGCAAATAAACACAAAAAGCAGGACCAAAAGCAGCGGCAGAAAGAACCCAGCCGTTAAGATGTGCCACTTGATTAAGATCATGACCTAGAGGGGGTGCGGTATCTGCCGCTCCCCCCTAATTTTTTTGTAGGAGGAATTAATTTGAAACGCATTCTGACAACCCTTTTTGCCCTGACCATCATTATGGCCGGGAGTGTCCCTGCTCTGGCCGCCGGGGAAGAAACCACTACCGGCCAGAGCGTCGGCATCTACCCTATTTCTGTGGAGGAGTACACCTATGGCGAGGCCGAGGAACCCCGTATCAACAAGGTGTATCAGCTGTCCCTGTCAGATGACCCCTCTGGAATCCCCACAGAGGACTTCGTTCGCAATGGCCGCCGGTACTATCTGTTGGACATGACTCGGAAAAATGAGGTGGGCGTAGACACCAAGCCCTACATTGAGACGGTTACCCAAGCCAGCAATACCGACGATATGGAAACCATTCTGCAGAAACTAAGCGCGGAGTTGGAGATCACCACAGAGGACGGCTACACCGGAACCCTGCAGCTGGATCACACAACGGTCAAGGTGACGGTGGATGGCTACGCCACCAAGACCCAGGGTCTCTCCGCCAGCCGAAGCTATCCGAACTTGTCGGAGGCGGACGTCTCCCTCATTCCGAAAAGCATCGAGGACAACGGAAAGACCTTGACCCTGGTGGATGTCCAATGGGACAGCACGGAGCAGACAGACGGTGTGGGCGGGATCGTCACCCATTATACCGCTACCGCCAGCTATACCGGCACCAGCAGCTCCCGTTACGCCACAGGCTACACCGTGACCGCGGATTATTCCGGCGAGGTGGCCAAGCCCAACTGCGATGTTGTGACCTATACAGCGATATTCGGCAGTACAGAGGCGCCAGAGGGAACTGACAAGTCCTCAGTGAGTTTCTCCGCGGTTAAGGTCCCCCTGCTGGCAGGCGGCGCGGCGATTGCTTTGACTGCCGGAGGTGTGTATGTGTTCCAAAAGATCAAAAAGAGGAGATGATCACGCTTGAAACTTCGGGTCCTATTTCTGGCGGCCATGCTGTGCGCGCTTTGCGTCGGCCAGGCCAGCGCACTAGAGTACACAATGGAGGCACCGGACGATTATCTGTTCGCACGGCCCACCAGTGACGAAACGATCTACGAATGGGAGAATCCCAATGTGGACCGGAGCAAGAACACCGCTCTGATTCCGCCTGTATTCGGTTCCCCGACCAGCTATCTCCCTGGATCTGGGACGCCGTTGACGCCCAATCTGGTGCCGGGCGCTCTGGACGGAGGTCTGGCTACGCAGACGGGCCCTGTGAACTATCCTACCGTCAGCGGCGGGGTGTCCTCGACTGGATCTGCCGGCTCAGGCTATACCGAAGTGACCTCAGACCTTTATTATGCCAACGGCAGCCTGGGTACTCTGAAAATTCCGGCCATCGGCCTGAGCGTCAAGGTCTATGAGGGGACCGGCAGCGCCACACTGGCCAAAGGAGCAGGTCACTTCTCCAATACCAGCCTGTGGGATGGGAATTGCTGCCTTGCGGCGCACAATCGAGGAACAAACAATTACTTTGGTAAGATCCATACCTTGGAATCTGGGGATACAATCACCTGGACCACGAAGCTGGGCACCCGCACCTACGAAGTCGTGTCTGTGGAAAAGGTCCTGGAGACAGATACCAGCGGGACAGCAGCCACGTCAGATAACCGGCTGACATTATATACGTGTGTGCGCGACCAGCGGGAATACCGCTGGATGGTGCAGGCTGTGGAGAAGTGACATGGACAGATACCATATTTATATACAGCTCATTTAGCCCCCGGCTCCGAGAATTTCTCGGCGCCGGGGGCTTTTTTTCTCGTTTCTGGAATGCAAGCTATTTTTATGAAGGAGGTCATATGAAAAAGAGAATCGTCACATTGCTTCTGACTCTGCTGACAGTGCTCTCGCTCCTGCCAACGGTGGCGATGGCGGCAGAATCCACCGGCGTGGGGATCACGCCGGTGAAAGACCCCAACCTCTGGACCACCCGGCTCAATTCCAACGGGCAGACCTACTCCTACCGCCCGCCCACGGCGGCCGGGCGGCAGCTCTACTGCATGGATCTGGGCTACTCCTACCGCTACGGCACGGAGAGTTTTTTGCAGTCCTACACCTACCGCTCCGCCACCGGGGCCGACGCGGACGCCCTGTGGAATGACGCTGTTGCCGAGACCGGCCTGGGGGAGATGGACGCCATCACCCAGGAGAATGTCAAGTGGATGATGAGCTACATCGCCGACTACACCGGCGAGATCCCCGGCTCCCTGTTCATGGCGCTCCAGACGTACATCTGGGACAATCAGAGCGATAAATCGGCGGGCGGCGATCCCAGCGGCGACATCGACGCTGGCGGCTTTGCCAATGCGGACACCTACGACCAATATGTAGAGTATTACAACTGGCTGCTGGGCCAGAAGGCCAATGAGGATGCGGAATTCCAGCGGCAGATCGAGGAATACGCCGCCCAGGGCATCCGCGCCTCCATCGTGGAGGATGAGAGCTCCAAGTGGGCGGTGCTGGCCACCTCCAGTGTGTCCGGGCGGCAGACGTTTTTTGCCTATCACTCGGACCGCAAGGTAGTAACGTCCGGAGAGCCTGGAGAGGACCCGGAGGAACCGTCTCCCCCTGCCGGAGACGGCGACATCACCTTCCAGAAGGTCATCGCCGGTACCGACAAGGGCCTGGATGGGGCCGTCTATAACATCTACCTGGACGGCCAGATCGTCGGCAGCGATGTGACCTCCGGCGGGGGCTACATTGAGGTCAACGACGTCACCGAAGGGCTTTGGTCCTTTGTGGAGCAGGAGGCCCCGGCGGGCTACGCCTTGGACCCGACGCCCCACAGCGTCTATGTCAGCGTCACCGACGGCGATAAGCAGTACACCGTCACCGCCGAGGATGAGGAGCTGCCCGGCATCAAGGTCATCAAGACCTCGGCTGCCGATGGCTCTCCCGTGGAAAACGCCGTCTATTCCATCGAGGGTGTCACTTGCGCCTTCAGCACCTCTGTCTCCACCGGGCCGGATGGGAGCGCCCTGGTGGAGGACCTCCCCGCCGGCGTTTATATTGTCCGTGAGGAGTCCGTTCCGGAGCCGTTTGTGCGGACTGCCAGTGAGCAGACCATCGCCCTGCGGCCCGGTAAAATTTCCGAGGCACGGTTTGAGGATTACACCCGGCCCGGATTGGAGATTGTCAAGCGGAATATTGCCGACAGATCTCCCATCGAGGGGGTCACCTACCAGGTCCGACAGATCGACGGGGATTTCCTGGACACCGTGGAAACTGACGCCGATGGCAGGGCCTTCCTGGAGGTGGACCCCGGCAGCTACGAAATTTCGGAGGTCAACGTACCGTCCAATGTCATCATCAGCGAGATTCCCCAGACCATCTCCCTGGAGCCGGGCGTTACCCGGACGGTGCGCTTCTTTAACGCAGTCAAACCGTCGCTCACGGTCATCAAGCGAAATTCCATCACAAAGGACCCGCTTGAAAACGCGAAGTTCCATATCTATTATGCTTCGGACAATACCACCACCGGCGAGATCAACGATCTTGGGACGTACTACACGGACGCCTCGGGCCGCATCGTTCTCACCGATGTCAACAGAGGCTGGTACCGGGTCGTGGAGGAGGAAAGCCCGACAGGATTCTCCATCCAGGATGACGGCATCTATGAGTTCTATCTGGAGGCAGGGACAAGCCGCGAGCTGGTCGTGGACAACACGCCTCTCAGTGCGCTTGTTGTCTACAAATATGACTCCGTCACGAAGCTGCCGCTGGAGGGTGCACGATTCGAGCTGCGTTACCTCAGCGGCGAGACCTCCGGAACAGAGGGGACGGTCATTGGCGAATATGTGACCTCGAAAAATGGGTCCTTCACAGTCACGGGGCTAAAAGAGGGCACCTATATCTGCCAGGAACTGGAAAGCCCGGACGGCCATCTCATTGACTCGGAACCCCAGACCGTCTACATCTCCGGCAAGGAGCAGGACGTGGTCACCCTACGGTTCGGCAATGCCCCGCTGGGGTCCCTGCTCATCACGAAGGTCTCGGATGATGAGAAGCACACACCGCTCTCCGATGTAGAGTTCCTGCTGACAGACAGCAGCGGCAACTTCATCGGCACCAACAACGGCCGCTATGTGACCAACAGTGCGGGTGAGATCCTGGTGGAGGGTCTCACCCCCGGCACCACAGTGGTGGCACGGGAGGTCCGGGCTAAGCCCGGCTACCTGCTGGACGACAGTCCCCAGTATGCTCTAATCCGCAGCGGCGAGACGGTGGGGCTGGAGTTCCGCAATGCCCCTGCCGGCAATCTGGTCATCGTCAAGCGGAGCAGCTCCGGCACCCATGAGCCGCTGGAGGGCGTGGAGTTCAAGATCACCTACGCCGACGGCAGCTTCGTGCCGGACGAAAATGGCCAGCTCTCCTCCAATGGCCTCTATTACACCGACCGCGAGGGGAGGATCACCATTTCCGGGGTGGTTGGCTCACTGGTCGTAACTGAAACGGCCTCGATCCCAGGGTACACCATCGATGAGGCCACCCGGACCCAGACGGTGGTGGTACATCCCAATGATACCCAGACACTCTATTTCTACAACCAGCCGGAGACCACGCTGGTTCTCCAGAAATTCATCGCGGGGACCGACAACGAGCCGCTGGCCGGGGTGGAGTTCCTGGTCACGGACAGCTCTGGCGCCGTCGTTGGCCCCAACAACGGCGTCTACACCACCGGGGCGGATGGTCGGGCGGTCATCACCGGCCTCACCCCCGGCACCACCATCACCGCCCGAGAGACCCGGACCGTGGACGGATTCGTCCTGGACGGCAGCCCCCAGAGTATTCTCATCAAAGAAGGTGAAGTTCAGACTCTGACCTTTTGGAACGCCAGAGAGGGCGGCGTGGAGATCGTCAAAGTCAACGCCGCGGACAAGACGGAGCGGCTTCCTGACGCTGTTTTTGAAATCCGTAAGGCATCGGATGACGCCCTGGTGGACACCGTCACCACCGGGGATACCGGCACTGTGTTCGCACCGCTTGCCGAGGGCGATTATTATGCCTTGGAGCTGGAAAGTCCCTCCGGATTCCGCCTGGACCCCACCCGGCATTACTTCACCGTCCGCGACGGCGAAGTCACCCAGAAGGTCATTGAAAACGAGGCCATCTCCGGCATCCTGGTACACAAAATCTCCACAGCGGACGGCAAGGGCATTCCGGGCGTTTCTTTCATTCTCTATGACAGCGGCCATAACCCCATCGACCAGCAGACCACTGACGACCGGGGCTACGCCTGGTTTGAGGATTTAGAAGGAGGCGGCCGCTACTACCTGCGTGAACTGGAAAATGAGGGCTACATCCCGGACACCCAGCTGCGCACGGTCTATGTCAAGGCGGGAGAGACCACCCTGGTGGAGTGGGAGAATACGCCCATCACTGGCCAAATCCAAATCGTCAAGAAGTCTGCCGATTACAATCCCACCAACGGCCTGCCTGCTGGGACGCTCCTGGAGGGTGCGGTCTTTGAGATCTACGACAAGGCGGGCAATCTGGTTGACACCATCAAGAGCGATAGCCGGGGGCTTGCAGTTTCCAAACAGCTCCCCTTGTCGCGCTATTCCGTCCGGGAGGTCAAGGCCCCTGCAAATTATGGCATCAACGAGGAGGTTCTGACTGCCTATCTGGAGTACGAGGGACAGATTCTGCGCTTTGAGGTGACCGACAAGAGCCTGTCCACGGGTGTTTCCATTACGAAAACCGGCCCCAAAGAGGTGGTCAGCGGCCAGCCGGTCAACTACACCTTCTCCGGGATCGCCAACACCTCCAATGTCCGGCTGGACAGTTTTTATTGGCGCGATACCCTGCCCGCCCAGGTGCGGCTGAATACCGTGGTGACCGGCACCTACAACTTCCCCGGCACCTATAAGATCACCTACCGGGTGAACGGCGGAGAATACCGGACATTGGCGGACAACCTGTCTACGGCGCAGAACTACACGCTGGCCGCGTCTCCCACGGCGCTGGGCCTCGCCGCCAATGAGCGGGTAACGGAGATCATGTTCGTGTTCGGCCAGGCACCAGGCGGTTTTGCCCAGGTGGAGAAGCCCGTGCTGAAATGCACCGCCATCAGCGGCCTGACTGCGGGCAGCTCCTTCGTCAATGTGGCCGATGTGGGCGGCGTGTACAACGACCAGTGGGTGCAGGCTATCAGCCGCTGGGTGACAACGGTGTATGGCAAGCCCACGCCCCTGCCCAGAACCGGATATTGATTTACCCAAGGGAGGCCCGCGGAGGGCCTCCCCCTCTTTTAGCAAAGACTATCACAAATAAATCTGTTTGAAAAGGAGAACAAAATCATGCTGAAGATCACTGCAATCGGGAATCTGACCAACGATGTGGAACTGAAAATGAACGAGAGCACCGGCAAGCCCTATGCCATCCTGCGGATCGCCTCGGACCGCCGCTACCGGGACCAGTCGGGTAACCGGCTCACTGATTTCATCTCCATCAAGGTGCGCGGCCCCCTGGCAGAGCGGTGCGCCGCCTTTGCCTGGAAGGGATGTAAGCTGGCTGCTGTGGGCGACTTTGAGACGATCACCTTCGAGGATGATCCCACCCGGCAGCCCGGCTTCCTGATCAAAGCCACCGAGGTGGAATTCCTATCCCCCCGCAAGGCAGAGGAAGAACCCCAGGCACTGGATCAGCCGGACGTCTGTGAGGCCGCCTGACCATGCGGAACACAGGCATCCTGTACAGCAGCACCGAGCGCAAGCCGGTGGTGCTGCCGGAGCTGGCCGAACTGCTCCCCCCGCTGAGTGGGGAGCAGTTGGCAGCCCTGGAAGCGGATCTGCTTCGCAATGGCTGCTACTCGCCTATCATTGTCAATGAGGACTTGGCCATCGTGGATGGCCACAACCGCCAGCGGCTGTGCGAGGAACACGGCCTGCCCTATCAGATGGCGGTGTTCGCCTTTGAGGATTTGCTGGAGGCAAAGCAATGGGCTCTGAATACACAGAAAGGCCGCCGCAATCTGGACAAGTGGGAACTGGGTAAGATCGCCTTGAAGCTGAAGCCGGAGATCGAGGCCAAGGCAAAAGCGAATATGTCCGCAGGCGGTGGCGACCAAAAAAGCGAGGATGCAAAATCGGGTTCGGCAATATTGCCGAACCCGATTTCCGCTGTGGATACCCGCAAAGAGTTGGCTGACTCTGTTGGACTTGGGGAACGTACCATGGGCAAGGTCATGCAGATCGACGAGTGCGCCCCCGCCCCGGTGAAAGAGGCGCTGGATAAGAAGGAACTGTCCATCAATCAGGGGTACAACCTGACCCGGCAGCTCCAGGAGGTGCCGGAGGAGCAGCGGGAGCAGGCGGCCATAGCCGCTGTGGAGATTGAAAAGGCAAAAAAGGTGATCCGACAGAAGGATGCGGAAATCGACCGGCGGAGCAGGATCGCCGGTCTGTTTTGCAAAGCGTTTGAAAAGGCTGTATTGTTGGAGGCCACAGAGGAAAATGTACGCGCCTGGGTGGAATGCACCCGGATGAACCGTGGGGAGATGGAGGACACCGTAAAGGAGGCCCGTGAGCTGGCAGAGACCTTCTCCTCTATCGCAGATATCATGGTGCAGAAAATCCTGCCCAGCCAAGATCAAAAAGAGGAGGCGGTATAGTGGCGGAGATGTCTGTGCGACAGTGGCAGGAGCGGTTCCGCGCCGGTGACTTTAACAGCCGGGACCTGTCTGTGCAGTGTGAGGCTGGCTGGTACGACTGGTTTTGCCGGGACGACGCCTTGGCTGGCAGACTGAAGAAACTCTCCAGCGTGGTGCTGGGGATCAGGGCCCCATTTATCCTGGACAACTACTATGTGTGGTTCAAGAACAACTGCCCCATGGCGGGACCGCTGTATGACGATGTGCGATTCGAGCCGCTGTCTGGTGAGCGCGACGGAAAGTATTTTGTGGTCTCCCTGGACAGCCCCCATGAACAGACCAAGTGGGTGCTGTACACGGAGCGGTATGGATACGACGCGCCTGAATTTGGCAGTGGCAATGTGCGGGATGTGGTGCGGTATATCAACAGCATGGCTGCCGAACTAGAGCATAATGCCCAGCCAGATTTCCTCCTGGAAAAGCAGGCAGTCAGCGATTACATCTTTCGCCATGAGTGGAAGCGAAACATCCCCATCTATCGGGATGGGGAGCATAAATTCAGCTATATCTCCAGGAAAGACCGTCAACTGCGGAAAGTGACGGTTACTTGGAGTCTGGAATATCTGCCCGCCGGCTGTACGGCAGAGCAGGCGGAGCAGCATGGCACCTTGTATGTATTTGGCACAGAGCAGCCGATTCCTGTGGCACTGCCTGGTAAAGAGGAGTCTGTTCAGAAGAAGGAGCGGGAACGATGAGGGAACGAACGAGAACCAATTCGGGCCTTCCTCCCAATGCCAGGTCCGAAATCCTGGAAACGCTGTGCGCCAATATGGAGATCAGCAGCGACGAGATCGTGGCCATTCTGAAACGGCACCATGTGGCGGAGGATACGGGCGTTCTACAGGACCGCTACCGCCGGCAGCTGGGGCAGCGTCTTATGGCCAGTCTGCGGGATGACGACGGCAGGCGTGAGGTCATGTCCAACGGCAAGGGACGGTATTTCGTGCTGGAGTGCTGCCGGGATCAGCGGCAGCTCCAAAGTGTCCGGCGCCGCATCCAGAATCAGATGCGGGGCCTGGACGCCACGGCAGGCAAGGTGCGTGTGCGCATCCGTGTGCTGGAACGTCTGAAAGCCCGTCTCATGCCCGAGAAATGGAGAAAGGCGGGATGAGTACGCCGGACGATACAGAGAAGTTCAAGCGTTTTTATGATCACATCTCATCTAAACATGATCCACACGGATTTCAGCTCTATTTCGCTGCCCAGGAGGTCACGGGGATCAAGCACCTGTGGGAGGAGTTTCCCTATGAAGATGCCTGCGGTCGTTTCGAGCTTGCAGATGGTCACCAGCTTCTGCAATACCTGACCGCCGCTTATTTTCGAGCGGTGTCTTGGGAGATCGTGCCCGGCACGACCTATGAACGGGCCATTCTGCGGGAGGTGGACACCGGCACGCCGGAATACCGCGCCTTTGAGGAGCAGGTCTATGAGGCCGCCTTGCGGCGCATGGGCTTTGCGGCGCTCTTGCCCTTGGACCACGGCACAAGGCAAAATACGGAGATTCCCCAAAAGCGGGCACATAGAGATTGTGGAGGTGAAAACCGATGAATTTAGCAGAAGGAAATCAATTGATCGAACAGAAACTATACAGACCACTCCAGGTCACCATTGTGGACCTAGATCGCCCAGGTCGGGAAGGTCCGGCCACTCGCCCTGATCTTCCCCTACAGTCTGTGGGAGAAGATCGGATCGCAGCGTACACAGCGGAAATTATGGACGCCATCCGAAAGCTCCAACCGCAGGAGGAGGCGCGCAGTCTATTTGCCCAATATACCGGGGCTCTTGAAAAAATCAGTAAAAATCTCATGTCCTTGCGTCTTACCGTTGAACAGGTTGAAGGACGACTGTACGGAGTGATCGTCTGTGAAGCGCGGCAGCCGCTGTCCGCAAAAGAAATTGGTCTCATTCAAGAATACTGCGATGGGCAGTATGGAGAGGCGCGGAGTGCTGGGTATGCCTATTGCTCACGGGAGGCGCCCAATCAAGGGATGTACATTCATTTCTGGCAAAAAGAAAATGATCGTCTGCTTGACCGAGAAGAATTGGGTGCGGCGATCAAAGCTGGGCGAATCTCCAACCGCCCTGTGGTTTCGGAAATCAACAAGGACACCTTCTGGATTCTGATTGAAACAGCCAAGCACCGCTGGGGACAGGATCTGGAGCATTCTGCAGAGTGGCTGGAGGACCAGCTTCTCATGCTGGGGCCGCAGCAGGCGCAGAACTTTCACGACATCACCTGTGTTTATGAACATTTGGCCAATCAGTATGGACTTTGGGATGCGGCCAACATTATCAATTCCTTTACCCGCTCCGATCAAGGATTCCATCATTTTCGCGCCTGGCTGATTGCACAGGGCAAAGATGTATATCTGGACGCGCTATGGAATCCAGACTCCCTGGCGGAGGTGGAATTATATGGAGATTGCAGTTTCGAGCAGCTGTCCTATGTGGGGACCAACGCATTCCAGCGGCTCACTGGACAAAGCGCATATACGTGTGCGAATCCCGCTGTTTATCAGAAATTAAATCAAGAATTAGGGGCTGAGATCACCTATCGGGATGACATCTGGTACCCAAGGCCCATGCGGGCATTGCCCGCCGCCTATCCTAGACTTTGTGCTGCGCGCGGTGGCCGAAAACGTTTTGATACGGATGAAATCGGATGGAACACCGAGCACCCCAAAATCAGGCAGCTCCTGGATCAGGGAAAGCGGTATGATGAGAGCAAGCGGCGGCCAAGAGAGAACAGAGGTGAAATTAGATGATGACCATCGGAGTAGATCATGGCTATGCGGCCATGAAAACCGCCCATTGCGCCTTCCCCACCGGGGTGGTGGAGTACGAGCATGAGCCATACACACAAAAAGGCGCGCTGGAGTACGGCGGAAAATATTATGTGGTGGGCAGCGGGCGCCAGCCCCTTCAAAAGGAAAAGACCGCTACAGAGGACTATTACCTCCTGACCCTGGCGGCCATCGCAAAGGAGATTGACTTCCGGGAGGCGGATCGGACAGCGGAGGTTCTGTTGGCCGCTGGCCTTCCCCTGACCAGCTTCGGCCGGGACAAGAAGCGGTTCCGAGAGTACCTGCTCCGGGACGGGAAGCCTGTTCTGTTCCGCTACGAGGGCCGGGAATATGCCATGACGATCACAGACGTGTCCCTGTTCCCCCAGGGCTACGCCGCCGTACTGACCCAGAGTGAGCTGCTGGACGAGCCATCCATCATTGTGGCGGATATCGGCGGCTGGACGGTGGACCTGATGCGGCTGGACAACCGCATCCCCAATGCCGCCACCTGCCGGAGCCTGGAGCTGGGCATGATCCGCTGTCTGGATGAGATCCGCGAGAAGGTGCGGCAGATGTTTGGCATTTCCATGACAGACCCGCAGATCGAAGCTGTGCTGCGCGGCAGCGCGGGGAGTATCAACGAGCGCGTCAGGGCAGTCATCCACGCCCAGGCAAATCAATACGTGCAAGAGCTTCTCTCCGCCATCACGGAGAGCGGCCTGGACGCCCGCGCCATGCCAGCCATCTTTCTGGGGGGTGGGGCGGCGCTGCTGAAGCGGCACGTCGCCGCCACAGAGGGCCTGTGCCGGCCTTTGATCCTGGATGACGTATGTCTGAACGCCAAGGGGTATGAACGGCTTGTGGAGCGGATGTCGGGGAGTGCGGCCCATGGGCGGTGACCGGCGCCGGCTGAATCTCTCCCTCTCCATGCAGGCGCCCCATCAGCGGGAGGCGTGGAAGATCCTGCGGGCCATTCCACCTGGGCAGCGGACGGACGCCGTGTGCAGGATGGTATGCCGAGCCCAGGAGCAGGAGGCGCTGCTGGACGCTGTCCGCAGGGCAATCCAGGAAGAACTGGGGAACTTCCAGCTTGAACGGAGAACAGAAGAAGCGGAGCGGCAGCAGGCCGGGGATGTGGATGATAGCATCCTCGGCTTTTTGCGTGCGCTGCAGGAAGAAGGTGATGTGACCTGACCGGGTTGAAAGATCAGTGCTTTGGAGTAGAGGTGGAGTTCACCGGCATCACAAGAGAACAAGCTGCCACAGCACTGGCAAATTACTTTGGAACTACACCACGTCACAAAGGCGGTATCTATGACACTTGGATCGTCCGGGATGCAGAGAACAAAGAATGGAAACTGGTGAGTGACGCCAGTATCCAGGGGGAACGAAAGACGCCGGACGGCTATGTGAGAACCGGGGACCGGAACTACTGGGTGGAGATGGTGTCTCCCAAGCTGACCTATGCGGAGTTGCCTAAATTTCAGGAATGTGTGCGGCAGATGCGCCATGCCGGCGGAAAGGTCAACGACTCCTGCGGCATCCATGTCCACGTGGACGCAGCTAACCACAACCGGCAGAGCCTGAAGAATCTCCTGAGCATCATGTTCTCCAAGGAGGACATCCTCTTCAAGGCGCTGAAGGTGAACCCCAATCGCGTGGAGACCTATTGCAAAAAAGTGCGGGAGCCTATGCTACAGAAGGCCCGCCAGCTCTCTGCCGAGGAGACAACGGACCTGACGCAGCTGGAGAGCATTTGGTACGAAGGGAATATCAACAGCCGAGAGCATTACAACTGGACACGCTATTACGCCTTAAACCTCCACTCTGTCTTTTACAGGGGCACAGTGGAGTTCCGCTGTTTCAACTCTACCCTCCACGCTGGCCGGGCGGCGGCCTATATCAACCTGTGCCTGGCTATGTCCGCCCAAGCGATCAATCAGCGCAGCGCGATCATGCAGAAAACACACAGTGACAATGAGCTGTTCACCTTCCGGGTATGGCTGGTACGCCTGGGCCTGAACGGCTCTGAGTTCAAGAACACCCGCGATCATCTGTTGGCCAACCTGGAGGGAGACCGGGCCTGGCGTTACGACAAGGACAGCTATGAAGTCAACAAAAAGAAGAAACAGAACCGAGAAACGGAGCGATGATGTGATGAAGATTCGAATTGAAGAAGATATCTTTTCGGGCACCGCGGCAGAGATCATGGACCAGCTGCGCGGCCGTGTTTTTGATCCCACAGAGTTCCCCGACACAGAGAGCTACATCTGGTTTCTGCAGAACAACGTGGTCCGGACGACCGGCTTGGAGTTCCCGCTGCCGGAGGGAGGCGTGGAGCAGCAGGCACGTTTTCTCTTTGACCGGCTTTCCAAAATCGGAGCTCTGACCATTTTGGAGGGCTGAGATGGCGGAAAAGCTGTATTTTGCCTATGGCAGCAATATCAATCTGGAGCAGATGGCGTTCCGCTGTCCAGAAGCCTATGTGGTTGGCCCCGTTATTCTGGAGAACTACGGGCTTCTGTTCCGAGGAAATGCCAGAGGAAACGGCGTGGCCACCATTACCCCCAAGGAGGGAGGTCAGGTACACGGCCTGCTGTGGCGGATCACCCCCGCCTGTGAACAGTCTCTGGATTTCTACGAGGGCTATCCCCGGCTGTATGAAAAAGAGCAGGTGACGGTGCGAGACAGAGAGGGCCGTCAGCTCACGGTCATGGCCTATGTGATGACTGGCCATGAGCTGTGGCGGTTTCCCACCCTGCCCTCCGACTCTTACTACCTCGGCATCCTGGAAGGTTATCGGCAGAACGGCCTTCCGGTGCAGGAACTGAAAAAAGCCTGGGAACACTGTGTCCAGGAAGTAGATCAGGAGACAATGCGAACCAACCAGATGTTCAGTAAGCGGGGTAAACCGTCCAAGGATAAGTATGACCAGGAACGATAACATACATCAGAAATGTGACGCGGAGAAACCTGGGCAGAAGTTTTCTTTTTATGATGCGGCAGATGGCAACCTTGATCCGCTATTTACATCCAAACTGCAGGAGGAGGCCCAGGTGGGATGTCTAAGAGGTGTGTTTTTGGGGGAAGCAGTCGGAGATGATGTTATGGTGACCTGGCTGCCCAATAACAGGAAACTGGACACTTTCGCCTTTCGCAAAGAGCTGTATGAGCTGGTCGATGAACTGCAGAGCGGCGAGATGTTAGGCAGCCTTCCCGCGATGAAAGCGTTTTGCCAAGCCCATCCAGAGGCGCGGATGTCTGGCCGACAGACCTTTTATGCCTTTCGTATGGACAGCAGACAATACAGGTACTATCTCCGGTTGTTCCCGGACAGGCAGAAATTCTACATTTTCTGCTATCGGACAGACCGGATGCGGGAGGGGCGGCCCACACCGGATTTCAATTCCTTATACAGAGGGAAAGCAAAGAGACGAAGCGGAAAGGAGGAACGGGAGTGAAGGTATTGGTCGTAGAACCGATGAAGCCGTGTTATGTACAGGAGATCGAGGGCTTAAAAGCCATGCAGGAGATCGTAGGCGGCCATATTGAGGCAATCTACCCATTTGAGGAGCAGGTGGCGATCATCGCAAACGAGAAGGGCAAGATCCTGGGTCTGCCCTTCAACCGGCCTCTGCTGGATGAGCATGGAGTCCCGTATGACATTGTCTGCGGGACATTTTTTGTGGCCGGACTTGGGGAGGAAACCTTTGTCTCCCTGACAGATGACCAGATCCGGCGATATAAAGAGCTGTTTGACGGCAGAATGGTTCTTACCGTTTCGAGAAAAATGCTATCAGAGCAGAATCATCCCAAGAAAGGAAAGCCATATGAGAGATAAATATATCCAGACCGTGGAGTCGGTCACCGAGGGGCACCCAGACAAGCTGTGCGACACTATCGCGGACACCGTGCTGGACGCCTGCCTGAAACACGATCCCAGCGCCCGTGTCGCCTGCGAGGCCCTGGCCACAGCCGGGAAGATCCTGGTGGCGGGCGAGATCACGGCCAAGGTGCTTCCGGATATCCCCGCCATTGTTGCCCGAACTGTTCGAAAAGCCGGCTATGAGACCGACTATGAGATCGAGGCCATCACGCACGACCAAAGTACAGACATAGCGGAGGCTGTGGGCGGAGACAAGGCTGCATCCCCTCAGCGGGGGGCCGGTGATCAGGGGATCATGTATGGCTACGCCTGCCTGGAGACGGACGAGCTGCTTCCCCTCCCCGTTGTCCTTGCACACCGCCTGACCCGTCTGCTGACCGATGCCCGCAAGACAGGCACGATCCAGGGCCTGGGACCGGACGGCAAAGCACAGGTGTCGGTGGAGTATGCGTTCGGCCTGCCCAGCCGGATCACCAGTGTGGTGATCTCCTGCCAGCATGAGGCGGACAAGAGCTTGGATGATCTTCGCCGGGAGGTCATGGAGTATGTAGTCATGCCCGCACTGCGGGAACTGCCCCCGGATGAGGAGACAGAGATTCTGATCAATCCCTCCGGCCGCTTCGTCCTGGGCGGCTTTGAGGCGGACACCGGCCTGACTGGCCGCAAGCTCATGGTGGATACCTACGGTGGACTTGTCCCCCATGGGGGTGGAGCCCTGTCTGGAAAGGATGGGACGAAGGTGGACCGCAGCGGAACCTACATGGCTCGGTATATCGCCAAGAACATTGTGGCTGCCGGACTGGCGGAGCGGTGTACGGTCTCTCTGGCCTACGCCATCGGTAAGGCGGAACCTGTGGCGGTGGACATCGACACCCACGGGACTGGCGAGTATGCCGACACTGTGCTGGAACAGGCTGTTCATATGGCTTTTGATTTGACTCCGGATGGAATGATCCGTACATTGGGACTGGACAGGCCGATCTTCGCACAGTATTGCAGCTATGGACATTTTATGCACGCGGACGCCCCCTGGGAGCAGACAGATAAGGCGGAGCTTCTGGAGGAGATCTGCAGGTTTAAGGAAGCGGGGGCGTCCAGGCGTTGAGATACATTGCTTCCTGCAGCTTTGGAAAAGACAGCCTTGGAACGATCCTGCTGGCCCAGAAGTACGGGGAACCACTGGACGAGGCGGTTTACTGCGAAGTAATGTTTGATCAGAACATCTCAGGCGAAGTCCCGGAACACCGGGACTTTATTTATACCAAAGGCATTCCGGCTTTGGAGCGCATGGGGATCAAGGTGACTGTACTCCACGGGGAAAAGACCTATCTGGATCTGTTTACCGGGCGAATCACCCGCGGCCCCCAAAAGGGAATGCTGCGCTCCTTCCCCATCTGCGGGCGGTGTGCTGTCCAGCGCGACTGCAAAGTGAAGCCCATCCGGCGATATCAGAAAAGCCTGCCACCTGACACAATCCAGTATATCGGCATTGCCAAGGACGAGCAGGAACGCCTCCTGCGGCTTGGGCGGAACCAGGTATCCCTTCTGGAGAAATACAACTGCACAGAACAGGATGCCAGGGAGCTCTGCGAGAAAGCGGGCCTCCTTTCTCCTGTCTACGCCATTACCGACAGAGGAGGCTGCTGGTTCTGCCCCAACGCCAAGCGCCGGGAGCTGCGCCATCTCTATGACCATCACCCAGAGCTATGGGCCAGGATGCTGGAGCTGCAGGCCCTGCCAGGCAAGGCAACGGAAAAATTCAACCGCACCCATAGGTTTTCTGATATTGACGCGGCATTTCAGCAGGAGGACGCACAGCTGGATCTGTTCCGAAAAGCCGCGTAACAGAGCGATGCGTATGGAGGACGCAAGTGGATCTTTATCAAAAATTTGACCACGATATTTTTGATGTTACGAAAATCTTGATTGGCCTTTCTCTGACAGATGGGCAAAAAGCGGAGTTGTCAAAAATCGCCGGGGAAATCGATGCGGCGTACAGTAGTGGACAGTTGACGGCTCATGAGCGGAGCAGGCTCCTGGGTACGATAAAGGACTGCGGTATGGAGCCCCTGCCCATCAAGAAGAACGAGTGCCCGAGAAATCTCCCAAAGCGTAAGACCCGAGGCCATGACAGATGAAAAAAGAAGGGAGAGACTTTGTCAAATCAAGTAACGAATTTCATATCCTTTGGGAATGGGCCGGAGCAGGTCGCGGCATTCCACAAGATGCTGCGGGAGCTGCGGCAGGAGGACGATGTCTATGGCAGTCTTGACTTCAACAAGCTCATTCCCATGCCGGAACCGCTGAATATAGAGTCAGGTACCTGGACCAATCAAGGGCTTCAAGCATATCGGAGTTTTATGGCAGGCAGCAAAAATGTGGAGGCTTTTAAAAAGGAACATCCCAAGGAATGGGAATTGGGCAAGCAGGCTTATGAAAACATCCAGAAATATGGTTATCCCACCTGGTTCGAGTGGCGCATCCAACATTGGGGGACACGGTGCAACGCCTATTCCTGCGTAGAGCTGGGTCAAGGCGATCAGACGATGCGGTTCGAAACCGCATGGCGTAGAGTCATTGAAATTGTTCGGGCACTCTCCAAAAAATATCCTGACCAGACGGTTACATACCGTTGGGCTGATGCCGAATTAGGGGCGGATGTTGGGGAAGCCGTATTTCAGAATGGAAAGATAGCGGATGTCCATATCCCAAAGCCACATTCAAAAGAGGCACATCAGCTTGCGAAGGACATCATGAAAAATGATCTTGCCCATTTCAATCCCAATCTCTCCAAGGGAAAGAAGTCCCGTGGATGCCGTGCGGAAGCACCCAAAGAACGCGTCCATAGCAAAAATAAGCGGGAGCGATAATTCCATTTCAAAGGGTGAAGGGAGTGATAAGAATTACAAATCAAAAATATGAGATCACAGAGATCGCCCACGAGAAATACCCCTTCCTCCACCGCATCCGGGCCCTGCGGGACATCGGCAGCGAGGTCAAGGCCGGGGCTCTTGGCGGCTTTGTAGAGAGCGAGGACAACCTGTCCTTCAGGCCGGGGGATGATGCCTGGATCTTTGACGACGCCATCGCCTGCAATGACGCCTATGTGGACAAGGGCTCCTACCTGCGGGGGAATGCCATTGCCTGCGGTCATGCCTATGTGTCCCGTGGAACCCTCCTGGCGGGCCATGCCCGGGTGGAGGATGACGCCTATATCAGGGGCGCGGTCCTCACAGACCATGCCAGAGCCTCTGGCTTTGCGGTGATTGTGTATAATCAGGATACCGGAGGTGTCCCCATGCTCTCCGGCCAAAGTGCCGTCTATGGCAGGGTGTCCGGCGATGTACGGCTGACCGATACCGCACTGGTGATCAGCGGGGAGGAGATCCAAAATGACACGCTGGACACCTTGGTCATCAGTGGCCAGGGCCGCTCCGTCATCCGGGATGATTCCAGGGATGAACTGGCACCGCAGACGGGGCAGCCGGAGCCTTCAAAAGCAAAAATCAAGGAGAGGCAGGTGGAGCGGTGAGTAACTTCTTCGAGCAGGAGCTGCGGAAGCTGTTCGGGGACGGGGAGATCATTCACGATCCGGTCTTTGTGGGCCGTGCCTGTGTGGGCGGCCTTGACGCGGGCAGGCAGGTGCGGGCCGAATTTGTGACCATGGGCCACGCGGACCACTATGAGGCCCTCCGCCTCACCCTGATGGACAACGATCTGGGCGTGGTGGACAAATTGACCCTGCGCCTGAAGGATGTGTGGGGAAAGCAGAAAATCCCCAACAATCCTTACCTGAAAAGCGGCGTCGATCCATACATCTGGGTCAATGACGACAAGACGGATTGGTACGCTTATCACCCGACTCCGGCAGATTACCAGCAGCTCCGACAGGCGGCCGGCAGCTATCTGGAGGTGTTTCGAGGACAAACCAAACCGCGCGAACACAGCCCGAAGCTGGTCTATATCTGCGCCCCCCTGCGGGGCGAGGTTGAGAAAAACATCGAATTTGCCCGGCAGAAAGCCCAGGAGGTGTTCCTGTCAGGGGATGTGCCGGTATGCCCCCACCTCATATTTCCGCCCTTTGCCGACCCTGACGATCCTGTCCAGGACCAGGCGGCGCGGGACATGGGCCTGCGCCTGGTGGAGGCTTGCCAGCAGGTCAACGTGTACGGCTCTACCTGGACCGAGGGAATGTGGGCGGAGATCCACCACGCAGAGAAGCTGGGCATCCCTGTCATGACGGACCAGAAGCAGCTGGGAAGAACACAGCCCCGGCCCAAGCGGGGGCGGGCCAGATAGGAGGCGACCGTGGCAGAGATCAAGCGAATTACGACAGAAGACCTGCGGCGCATGGATGGACAGGAGGGCCTGATCCTCCAGGGCTGCGGCGGCGACCTCCAAGAGTGGGTGGACGGGATCAACGACCTTCTGACGGAGGCGTGCATCCTGCTGGATGGCAGCCGGTTTGAAAGTGTCTCTGTGTTTCAGCATCAGGAGCTGACCAACCTGCTGTTCTCCTTTGACGGCGTCAAGCTGGATGTGGGGAAGCTGGCCATGTGGCGCCTGCAGACCCATGGACAATTCGGAGGCACCTGGCTGAGTGACTACGTTCCCAATCAGTTGGGCGGGTATCACCTGGAAGATCCGAAGCAGAGAAAGCCCTCCATGCGCTTGGAGGGTCAGGACGGGAACATTTTCAACATCCTGGGGCGGGCTTCCCGCCTGCTGAAGGGCGCCGGCCAAAAGGGCCAGGCGGATGAGATGTTCCGCCGTGTCACCAGCTCCGGCAGCTATGAGGAGGCACTCCACATCATCAGCGAATATGTGGACACCGAGCTGTCCATCCATACGCCTCCTCCCAAATCCCATCAAAAGAAGAAAGGAAGATCTGCCTATGAGCGATAACCCCAAGTGGAAAATCATCCAGGGCGATGCCCTGCAGCTGCTCCCTAATTTTGTCCCCGGAACCTTTGACGCCGTCATCACCGATCCGCCCTATGCCTCCGGGGGGCGCACCCAGGCGGAGAAGAACAAATCCACCGCCAAGAAGTATTCCAGCATGGGGGACCATGCGCCCCCGCCCTTTGACGGGGACTCCAAGGACCAGAGGTCCTGGACCCGCTGGGCGGCAGAGTGGCTCAGTGACGCCCGAAAGCTCTGCAAGCCCGGCGCCCCGGTGTGTATGTTCATCGACTGGCGCCAGCTCCCCGCCGCCAGCGACGCCCTCCAGTGGGCAGGGTGGATCTGGCGGGGAACCGCTGTCTGGGACAAGGGCAACAGCCGGCCCCAGAAAGGCCGGTTCCGGCAGCAGGCGGAGTACATTGTCTGGGGCTCCAACGGCGATATGCCCATCAGCCGCCCAGTGCCCTGTCTCCCCGGTGTGTTCAAGTACGGCAATCCCCAGAACCGCATCCACCTGACGGAGAAGCCCCTCCAGCTCATGCGGGACATCGTGAAGATCACCGAGCCGGGGGGCCATATCCTGGACCCGTTTGCCGGCAGCGGCACCACCGTGCTGGCCGCCGTGCTGGAGGGCTACACCGCTACCGGCATCGAGGTCACAGACGAGTACGCAAGGCTGGCCAGGGAGCGGATCGCGCGGGAGCTGGAGCCGTGTGCGTGAATTGCGGGGACTGTCTGGGAAAAAGAGTGGATAGGCCGTCAACGGTGCGGTATCCTGTAGGCAATCCCACAAGATGGAGGTGAAATAGATGAGAGTTGACATGACATTTGACCAACGGAAAGTGGAACAGCAGGGTTACACCTTGGACGCTGTGCGGCAGACGGTCCAAAAGAGCTTCGCGGCTCATGGCCTGCGCTGTGTCCAGGACGGCCCTGTGCTTACCTGCACCGACTGCGGCGGCGCGGATGACTTCGCTAATCTGTGGGCGGTCATCATGGCGCTGCTGCGGACAGAGTGGTTCCCCGCCATGGCCTCCTCCTGCGTTTGGCAGGATGACAACGGCGACCGTGAGGATCTGCTGGCCCAGGTGGGAAAGCTCCAGGGCCGGAGGTGACCTGATATGGCGAACAGTGGAAGCCAGAAGCAGATCTCCTTCGACCTGCGCCAAGAATCACTCAAACGATACTATCCGCAAAACCCAACCCAAGCCTACCATGACATCCGCCGGTTTATGGAGAGCCACGGCTTTGAGCACCGGCAGTCCTCCGTATATGTCTCCCTGGACAAGCTGACGACCTTGGATGTGGTAAGTCTGACGGAGCAGCTGGCAATGGCGCTCCCCTGGCTGAGCCGATGTGTTAATGAAATCGACGTGGCCAATATCGGGGCGCAGCACAGCTTGAAGAAGGTGCTGGAGAATGCCTCCCGTCCCCTGTCTGTGGAGCTGGAGGGATTTCCTCTGGAGGCGGCCGCTCCGCAGCCGGCACGTCCCAGGCCTGTTCATGCAAGGAAAAGGCTGCCTGCAAGGGAGAGGTGACCCACCTGTGGTGTGAGGCTGTTTGTGTCCCGTTTCCCCTTGCGTAAATGTGCGGGGGCCGATATAATGAGGAAGAATGGAGGGAACAGTGTATGGAGAAAGGCTATGTATTGCGGCTGTATGACACCGACCTTCTGTCCTTCACCCTGTCCGAGCGGGGCATCGAGGGCCTGAAAGCGCAGATCCACAGCGTCAATGAAGAAGCTCGGGCACTGTTCCCCCTGGACCTGGAGCTGGCGGACGACGGGCTGGTGAAATGGCTGCAGCGGCGGGTGATCCCCAAGAACCGCGCCTATGTGGCGGAGATCCTGAAAACCTTCGGCCTGAGCGTCAACGATACCAAGGGCATCATCGACGTGTGTAAGGGCCTGTCCCTGAACGACAGCTATTGGGTGGTGCCCCAGGGCTTTACCGGGACATTTGCCCAGTACAATCTATATGAGAACCGTTTCTCTGAGATCCTGTCCCTGGTGGCCTACACCGGCATCGGACAGAGCGACGCGGCCTTTACCACCTCGCCGGAGCTGACCACCAACGGGATGCTCCCC
>QWCV01001791.1_pt1 | contig 27067 bp, 20 predicted proteins | sample 1972621 | NCBI WGS metagenome assembly QWCV01 (sample SAMN09866699, study PRJNA288562) | Human gut metagenome isolate pre2_stool, whole genome shotgun sequencing... | isolation source: gut | host: Homo sapiens | place: USA: California | reverse complement strand
AGCACTTACGCTCTTACACCAACTCTTTGGTTTCTTCGCTTCCAAAGATAGCTTTTTGTCATATTCAGTTGCTTCACCGATTAATTGTTTTATATCCAAACTTTTCACCAACTTTCTGCACTCAAAGTGTTATTTCTTGCTTTCCATTCGTTCTCTAAGATCTGTTAGTTTTTCCCCCTGATAGGTAAAATAATGGTTTTTGTTTTTGGATAGTGGAAATAGCATATATCAGGGACATTTTGAGTGGTTAAAGGAGAATCTATTTTTAGAGGATTCTCTCCATTGGAGTATTCTGCATTATATTCTTTTAGTGACAAAAAATTATTATCTGTTGGTTGTGCAGAGTATATTTCGTTATAACTTGGAATTGATAGGTAATCTTGAGAATTTGTTTTTAGAGGATTTTCTCCATTGGAGTATTTTGTATTATATTCTTTTAGTGACAAAAAATTATTATCCGTTGGGTGTGCAGAGTATGTTTCGTTATAACTTGGAATTGATAGGTAATCTTGAGAGTCTGTTTCGTGTACATATGTTGTCATGGCAGATGATAAAAGTACTAAAAATGCGGAAAATAAACATATAACCTTTTTCATATAATTTCCCCTTTCAATAAAAAATTTGATTTGATTTTTTATGACTTCCAGTGGATTTACCTCTCTTTTAATAATAAAATGTTTATTTGAACAATTAAAAACTGTTTATATATATAATAATAGTAGTATTTTCTGTGAATTGTCAATGGGATTTAATACATTGAATATATCATCAAAAGTAATCTTTCGTTTTTCTTAGTCTTTCCTATATACAGAACCCGGAGCATGAAGCAATCCCTCAATGTCTGTCTATTAGAATAAACTTTATCAGCGCTATCTGATTTCGTCCGCACTCGAAAAAGAATCCCTCCGCTAAATCTTTATTCCTCCTGTTTTACTTTCTGCTAACATGTGCTATAATCGTAAAAGTATAGTTGGATTAAATTTTTAAGGAGTATAAAATTATGAAAATCATTGTATTAGCAGGAGGCTTAAGCACAGAACGTGACGTATCACTTTCTTCTGCTGCCGGAATCTGTCGTACATTAGTTGAAAAAGGACATGATGCATTCCTTCTGGATGTATTCATGGGATTAGAGAATGCGCCGGAGAATCTGGAGGATGTCTTTACTCTTCCGGATCACGGGCTTGAGATTGTGAAGAATATCAGCACGGAGGAACCGGATCTTGAAGCTGTTAAGGCTTCCCGTCCGGATCAGTCAGACTGCTTCTTCGGCCCGAATGTAATTGAACTTTGCCGTCTGGCTGACATTACTTTCCTCGGTCTTCACGGTGGAGAAGGAGAGAACGGAAAGCTTCAGGCATCTTTCGATCTGCTTGGTATTAAATATACAGGACCTGACTCTCTTGGATGTGCGGTTGCAATGCACAAAGGTGTTGCAAAGCAGATCTTCCTTGAGTCTGGCGTAGACACTCCGGGAGGTGGAACGATTTATAAGAACTCTGAAGATCAGTCTTACCAGTCACTTGGTCTGACACTTCCTGTTGTTGTTAAACCTTGCTCAGGTGGTTCCAGTATCGGAGTTTATATTGTAAATACAGATGAAGAATATGCAGAGGCTCTGAAGAAGTCCTTCCGCTACGAAGATGAACTTGTTGTTGAGCCATACATCAAAGGCCGTGAGTTTGCATGTGGTATCATTGACGGAACAGCACTTCCGCCAATCGAAATTATCCCGAAGACAGGATTCTTTGATTACGCAAATAAATATCAGGACGGAGCTACTTCTGAGGTATGCCCGGCTGATATTCCGGAAGAAGTTGCAGAGCGCATGAAGGAACTTACTGTAAAAGCGTTCAATGCACTGAAACTTAATGTTTACAGCCGTGCAGACTTCCTGCTTGACGCTAAGGGGGATCTGTTCTGCCTGGAGATGAATACCCTTCCTGGAATGACTTCCGCAAGTCTTCTCCCGAAGGAAGCTAAGGTTTATGGAATCGAATACGGCGATCTTTGCGAACTGATCATTAAGAAGTCCATGGAGGCAAGATATTAATGAAACATATGACATTATCTGAAATCGCAGATGCCTGCTGCGGAATTTATTACGGTGATCCTGCATTCTTAGACCGCGAAGTCTCAAGTGTTGCAATTGACAGCCGTAAAGTAGTAAAAGATACACTTTTCGTTGCAATTAAAGGTGCCCGTGTTGACGGACACAGTTTTATCCCGCAGGTCATGGAAGCAGGTGCACTCTGTTCCCTCTCTGAGCGGGATCTTGGTGACGTTGATTATCCTTATATCCGCGTTTCATCCTGCACAGAAGCATTGAAAGACTTAGCTGAACACTATCGCCGTTCCCTCGATATCAAAGTTGTAGGTATCACCGGAAGTGTTGGAAAGACAAGCACAAAAGAAATGATCGCATCTGTACTTTCCGAGAAATATAATGTACTGAAAACCGAAGGAAACTTCAACAATGAGATCGGACTTTCTCTGACCGTATTCAATATCCGCGAGGAACATGAGGTTGCAGTTCTTGAGATGGGAATCAGCCACTTTGGAGATATGAAACCACTGGCTAAGATTGCCCGCCCGGATGTGTGCGTGATCACTAATATCGGATATGCACATCTTGAGAATCTTGGAACAAGAGACGGAATCCTAAAGGAAAAGAGTTCCATGACAGACTACATGAATCCGAAAGGTTCTGTTATCTTCAACGGGGATGATGATAAGCTGAAAAGCTACACTTCCCGTGATGGAAGAACTCCGGTTTATTTCGGTCTTACAGCTTCCTGCCCGTTCCATGTGGAAAATATTGAGCGGAAAGGATTAAAAGGAACATACGCTGAGTTTGTTACACCGACATCACGCTTCCATGCACATATTTCAATTCCGGGAGATCATATGATCTATAATGCTTTAGCCGGAGTTGCTGTCGGATATGCGCTTGGCATGGATAATGATGAGATTGCTCGCGGAATTGAAAAGCTCGTTCCAATTGCAGGACGTAACAACCTGATCGAAGCAAAGCATTACACGATCATTGATGACTGCTACAATGCCAACCCAGCATCTATGAAATCTTCTCTTGACGTACTTGCATATGCAGATACAAGAAAGGTCGCTATCCTTGGCGATATGGGCGAACTTGGTGCCGATGAGCTTGCGATGCACCGCGAAGTCGGAGCATATGCAGCATTTAAAAACACTGATGTTTTGGTCTGCATCGGAGCACTTTCCAAAGATATGGCAGAAGCTGCAAAGGAAACTGTTCTTGCAACAGAGAAGAACATGAAAGTTTTCCATTTTGACACAAAAGAAGACTTTTACCAGAACATGAGACAGATTCTCAAAGATAATGATACAATTCTGATCAAAGCTTCCCACTTTATGGAATTCCCTGAGATTGTGAAGAAACTATCAGAAGAAGCATAAGCTGCAAAAAAACTATATTTTAACTTTACAAAGAAAGCAGAGACTCCGGCGAACCGGAAATTCTCTGCTTTTCCTCTATTGTTTCTTCTTTCTGCTTAATATGAAAACAGCCTGCTGCAGAACGGCCCCGGAAATCAGAAGCACTGTAAACCACATGATCGGATCTGCCGTATCTCCGGTCTTCAGGCTCTTGGTATTTGTGCTGTTTCCGTTTTTCCCGACTCCGGTCTGACTTCCGCCGCTGCCCGGCTTACTGCCATTGCCGTCGGAAGCAGGTTCCTTCTTTGGCTCACCGGAAGCTTCCTTCGCCTCTGTCATGCGCATCGTATTGTCACCTTCCAGTGTCAGCACCAGATCCATGCCGACCGCATTCTGATTTGTATTTACCGTATAAACCCCATCCGTCAACGACAGATCGACGTGATTTCCTTCCATCAGAATAAACTCCACGTAGCCGACAATCACTCCGTTTTCCAGCGCCGTCAGCGAATGCTTTCCGCATTCCACATCCGCAAAGGAAAATCTTCCGTTTGCATCCGTCACATTCGTTTTCAGCGTACTGCGGAGTTCCATCGTAATGCCATTCACCGGCCGCCCGTTTCGCATCACCGTTCCCTGAACCGTGTAGGTTTTCCCCTGCGCCGCAGGTGCTCCCGCCATCATCACGGTAAGTGTCTGATTCTCGTAAACCGGCTCCAGTGTATAGTATCCTCCCCGGATCTGCTTCGTAATATTCTCCCCGTTCAGCAGAACCTCTGTGATCTCCCTGCCGCTTTCTGCGCGGATCAGCAGCTTCGGCTCGGAAAGCCGTTCTACGGTAAAGCTGCTCCCCGCCGCTCCATCACAGAATACCTCCGCGCCGTCGGCATCAATGGTAATCGTATGGCTGCCCGGCACATTCGCTGTGATGGTGATATCACTTGCAAAGGCTGTCACATGCGTGCTGCAGAGAAAGAAGAACAACAACAATACTGTCATGATCTTTTTCAATCGCATTCACCTCCGTTTCCGCTACCGCCTTGTTACAGAAACTACGGAATTGCTGTGGTATCCACATAGGAAACGGTGAAGGTTACGGTATCGCTGTAGCTTCCCGCTGCGGCTTTGTTCCACTCATCCTTTGCGATGGCAATCGTCAGAGGCGTCTCCTGTCCGGCTGCGGTATACTTTGCGGAGGTAAACGCCGCTTTGGAATCATTCACGGAATAGGAAATCGTTTTTGATGCATCGGCCACATTTTTCAGTTTTCCGCTGGCGGAAAGCTCGACCTGAATGGCATAGCCGGGATCGAGCTGCGCGGCATCCAGCTTCACGGCACCGAAATCTGTGGATACAGCGTTAAACGCTACTTTCGTATTCGCAGGAATCGTGACGGTATACGTCGGATCAATGGAAGTCGTCACCGTGACCTGCGATTTCTGAGGGGTATTATTCTGCTGATTCTCTGCAGCTGCCACCGGCACAGCCATTGCGCCGCAGGTCAGAAGCAGGGTCAGCAGGGCTGCTGTCCTTTTTTTCATTTTGCTCCACCTCTCTTTTTATTTGACTGCGATATTGAAAGTTACGGTATCGTTATAGTCACCGGCATACTTTGGATTTTCTGCAGCAAAATGCAGGGTGCTGGACCAATTATCGAAATCGAGGGTGATAAAGTTGGCAACGACATCTCCGCTTTTGATTTCTGAACCGGAAGTGCCGACCTTTACGGTGTAGGGAAGTTCATACTGTGCTCCCTGCGCACCGGTCGTCAGTTTAAAATCGCTGTCCAGCGTTACCTGAACTTTTTTGCCCTCCAGCAGGCGGACATCCGATGCGGAAACGGTCAGATCTTTTTCATAGGTAATCGTACCGTCAGTGCCTGTTTTCCGATCCAGGGTTACATCCGCCGGGATCGTCACGGTGTAGGCTGGATCGACCTTGAATGTTACGGTCGTGTCGGCATTTTGGTTGCTGCTGTTCTGATTGATGTCGGCTGCAAAGACGGATGTCGATGCGGTAAGTACCAGTGTGAGTGCCAAAGGCATGGATAATAATTTTTTCATAGAGTTTCCCTCCTCGTATTTTTTATGTTATGTTTTTTTGCATTCTCAAGGATTCGATGCGGCTTCCACCGAAACACTAAACATCACGGTTCCTGTGTAAACGCCGGCATATTTCGGCTCGCCGTCCGGCGCGAAATCCAGACTGACCGTTCCGCTGTTATCTGCGGTTCCGCCTGCTACGGTGAGTACGGCATCACTTTCCCTGATGCTGGTCTCCCCGTTCTTTATCGTGTAAAGCTGCTCGGCGCCTTCCGGGGTTGTCAGTTTCAATCCATTTGCATTGGAAAGCCTGACCACAAGCTGTGAGCCGCTGACCACATTCACATCTTCCGCCTGAATCTTTGCGGTGTTTCCCAGTTCTACGCTTGCAGGGATCGTAACGGTGTAGGATGGGGCGTTGGTATACTGAGCGGTAACTGTCAGTTTTCTGGCGGGCATTGTGAAGGCATCTTTTGCGATCGTCACAGTATTATCCGAACAGCTCCAGCCTGCCGCCTGACCGACGGGAACATTCGTCGCATTTAATGTAACTAAACCGCCTGTCTTACCATAAAGTTGATTCTTATATGTACTGACATCGCCTCCGGCTGTACCACCGGTAACCGTAAGCGCATAATGTACTTTTCCGCTTCCGCTCATAGGTTCTGCAAGTGTACCACTGACATAAATGTTGCCGTCATTTGTGAGATTGGCTGTGCCTTGTAGTGAAGTGTTTTCTGGGATCAGAAGATTCTGGGTATCTTCAAGGGTAAATTTCTGTGATAATGTCGGATCTCCGTATACAATTCCATCCGTTTCAGTATTTTCAAAGATCAGGCCTCTCCAAGTATCCTTATTGGATTTATTGATTTGACCCTTGGTAATAACAACGCCATTTGTAATAGTAATACTGCCATCCGTACAACCTGATCCACTTCCAATTGCATAAAATGTTTCAAAAAAACTTTCATTCTGACCATCTGCTATATTTGTAGATGCATATATTATGCCACCTTGAATATGAATATTACATGTTCCGTCTGCTGCATTTCCACTACCAATTCCTGCTGCCGCCTCCCCACCTTTTGCGCGAATCGTTCCGCACGTGATAAGGATTGTTCCTCCAAGTCCTTTACTTCCAAATCCACCGCCAATTCCTGCTGCCAGTCCACTCTGTCCATTTTCTTTTGTTTCCCCACTGGCAGTAATTTCTCCGCCATTCATCGTAATAGTTCCTCCAGCAGCATTAACTCCACCGCCAATTCCGGCTCCACTGTACCCTCCTTCACTTTGAATTTTACCAGCATTAATTGTGATAGTTCCTCCAGCACCACCGCCTCCACCGCCAATTCCGGCTCCACTGTACCCTCCTTTACTTTGAATTTCACCATTATTAATTGTTATAATTCCTCCAGCACCACTGCTTCCTCCACCAATTCCAGCTCCTCTAAACCTTCCTTCACTTTGAATGATGCCTCCATTAATCGTAATATTTCCGCCAGATATATTATTTCCGCCACCAATTCCCGCACAATAATTTACAACATTCTGAGCTTTCAATTTCCCATTTCCTTTCTGCTGTCCCCATATCGTCAATGCATTCCCCTCATTGACCTCGATACCGCCGTTTACAGTAAAGGAACATCCATCTTCCAGAATCAGATTTACAGTCCCCTGAACTTTGATGCGGGTATCTCCGGTCACAGTTCCTTCTACTGCGTACCAGCCGGTTGTCAGCGTCGTGTATTGGGAGATATTGTCTGCTTTCAGGATTGCGTTGCAGCCTGCTGTTTCATTTTTTTGATTGACTGGGTCCCAATATGAAACAAATGCTACCACAGGTGTGAAAGTTAATGCCTTCGCGGGCATGGTAAAGGTGCTATTGGTAACCGTTACTGTATCGTCCGAACATATCCAGACTGCGGCCTGCCCTGCTGGAACGTTTGTACCTTTCAATGTAATCGTGCCGTCCGCCCTGCCATAGAGCTGATTTTTATATGTACTGACATCACTGCCTTCGGCCGTGCCATCCACGATAGTAAGCGGATAATAAACATTGCCGCTCACAGGTTCTGCAAGTGTACCCTGGACATAAATATGACCTTCATTTATGAGCTTCGCTGTGCCCTGCAGTGAAGTGTTTTCTGGGATCAGAAGATTCCGGGTGGATTCAAGGGTAAATTCCTGTGATAATGTAGGGGTTCCGTATACGATTCCATCCGTTTCCGTATTTTCAAAGATCATACCACTCCAGGTATCCTTATTGTACTCATTGATTTTACCTCTGGTAATAACGACACTATCCTTAATACTAAGACTTCCACCGGATCCATTCATACCTGCTCCAATTGCAAAGTCTCCATTTGCAACCCAACCATCTCTTATGGAAGCATATATGTTGCCACCTTGAATCTTAATCGTCCCACCAGCACCTTGACGGCCACCACCGATTCCCGCTCCTCCATTTATACCTTTCGCTTTAATTTTTCCTCCTGTGATTGTAATCGTTCCACCGTTGCCATAACCCCCACCACCGATTCCTGCTCCTGCTTCTCCACCTTCTGCTTCAATTTCTCCTCCTTTGATCGTAATCATTCCACCGTTGCCATAAGCTCCACCACCGATTCCTGCTCCCGCGGAGTATGCTGTAACAATAATATTACCACCGACTACAGTAATATTTCCGCCGGACTTCCCGTATCCGCCGCCAATTCCCGCACAATACGTTCCAACATCCTGAGCTTTTAATTCACCATTTCCTTTCTGCTGTCCCCATATCGTCAATGCATTTCCCTCATTAACCTCGATTCCGTCATTTACGGTAAAGGAACACCCATCTTTCAGGATCAGGTTTACAGTTCCTTCTACTTTGATTCGGGTATTTCCGGTCACAGTTCCTTCTACTGCATACCAGCCGGTTGTCAATGTTTCATAGCTTTCGATGTTTTCCTGCGTAATAACGTCATTGCACACTGCTGTCTGTTCTTTTCCATTTTCATCATAATAGGAAACCGAAGTTCCTGCCTGTACTGCAATTCCCGGAGATTTCAGCGTGGTCAGTGCGTAGTTTGCAGCCAACGCTGTTACACTTTTCTCCAGATTCAGACTTTCTTCTGTCGGAATGCTTTCCTGCTCCGTTTCAGCTGGGACTTCTTCGCTGTCCGATTCTGAATTTGCTTCCGGGGCTTCTGCCGGAGTTTCCGCTGGATTTTCCTCGGGCATCTCCGCCTCGTTTTCTTCCAGCGTTTCCTCAACAACAACTTCTTCTGTCTGCTCTTCCACCGGCACTTCTTCACTCACGCTCTCCACCTGCACCCCCTCTTCTTCCGTTTCTGTCCCTTCCGCCAGTGCCGTTGTCGGCAGTGTGGCCAGAACCAGCGCTCCGCAAAGGAGCAATGATATCCATTTTCGTCTTTTCACCGCTTCTGCACCTCCTTTTTTATTGCACCATCAGCACGGTCTCTACGTTTGCGCCGTTCATGGCGCTGCCGTCTTCCAGAGAAGCGGTGGTGATGCGCAGGGTTGCGGGGTATTCTCCGGCGGGCAGGCTTTTGGATAAGGTGATGTTGGATATTACCTGCCCCGGGGCTACCAGTTTTGATGTGTACAGGGTTTCATCGGTATCTTTCAAAACCAGTTCGAAGGTAAAGTAACACGGATTGCCTTCCGGGTTCAGAAGGGATACTGTGACTTCCTGCTGGTCGGCCGGGATCGTGATGGACGGATAGCCCGGGATTTTGATGCCGACGGCTTCTTCTTCGCTCTTGTCCGGGATCTTCTCTCCCGTCCAGTTCTCTGCGTCCGGGTCGAGATCAGGCTGGAATGCTTCCTTTTGTTCTTCTGTCTTCGGTGTTTCTTCCCCAAACCAGTGATTCCAGTTGATTCCGACTGCGACGCCGCCTGCAATCAGAAGCAGAACGACTGCAATTGCAGCTATCAGCATCTTTCTGGAGAGCGTCACGCCCTGGCTGTTGTTTTTCTCTTTTCTGTCATTCATTCGTCTGGTCTCTCCTTCCTTTATCTTCCTTACAGACATAGTTCCATCTTTCCTTCACATTCTTATGACTTTTTCTATCTTATTTTACCAAATACAGAATATTCAGAACATGCCCGTTTAAAGCAAAAAAAGTGCCTGTTTTTTTACTGTAAAACAGACACTTTCCATCTTTTACTTCTTATTGGTTTACAAATTCTTTTATTTTTTCTCGCTTATCTATATTGAGCTTCTCGAGAATCCCCGACACATAGTGCTTCACCGTATTCACCGAAAGCCCCAGATGCTCCCCGATCTCCTGGTTTGTCCAGTCGCGGCAGGCGAGCATGGCAATGGAAAATTCCATCGGGGTCAGGAGATCCGTCACGGCTTTCTGCATCTGCGGATTGTGGATTTTCATCCAGCCGCGGCTGAAAGCGATGACGCCGTCCACCAGCTTTTTGTAGATCTCCGGCTCCTGTTTGCGGATACACGATTCCAGTACGCCCTGCAGGAGTCCGTGGTATTCGATAAATGGTTCCAGAAACTTGTCTTTTCGCGCCATCTCCCAGGCATTTAACACCGACCGCGTAGCCCCCTCCTGATCCTTCTGGTTAATCTGGCACATCGCTGCAACGCAGTTCAGATAGATCATCGGAATCGGATACGTCTTTTCCGTCATTGCCATCGCCATCTGTACCATGCCCTGCGCTCTCGCATACTCGCCTTTCAGATAGGCCGCATGCCCCAGCGTACTCACGGCAAACAACCGCTGTCCGGTCGGAAGCTGGACGAGATACTGTTCCAGCGGCGGCAATCCGTCTTTTGGCGGAATGTGAATCAGCACGCTCGTCACATAGCACGCAAACAGACAGTATGCCGTCCACTCCTGCGATTTTTCTGTTTCCAGTTCTTTTTCCAGACACCGGTACACATCTTCCCTCGCCTTCTGTGCCTTTTTTGCATTTCCCAGCGTAAAATTTGCAAACGTATACAGCATGTCGGCAGACAACCGCAGCGCCAGATCATCACTTGTCAGATATTTTTCTACGGTTTTTGCACAGTTTTCCGCCTGCGCCGAGAAAAAGTACAGCTCTCCGCGTGCAATTTCCCGAAGCCCCGGATCGCGGAAGCTCTCCACTCTTTCTTCTGCTTTTCCCGGAGTGAAAGCACTTCCCATCAACGGCAGCACGGTACGTTTCTCTTCCTGCTGCGTAAGTCCCATTCTGGTGCCGTCCGGCAGGACAAATGCCTGATCAAATGTTACGTCGAGAATCTGCGCCGCATGCTCCCATTCTTCCACGGTAAGGGTATCTCGCTGCAGCTTTTTGCTGAAATTCTGCCGCGACTGTCCCAGCTCCGCCGCCAGTTTTGCAACACTAATTCCCTTCTCTTTGCATACCTTTTTCACCAGTTCTTCTGTTGTCATCGAGACCCTTCCCCCTTTCTCTTCTGTCAATCATTTGGTTGCTTTTTTTCTTTTATTATAACAATTTCTTCGGCTTTGTACAGTTTTTATTTTTCTGTAATATTTTTTTGTCCCGAGACATAACAAAGAATGTTCCTTGCACATTCTTTGTTCTATCTTCTATTCTGTTTTCTTACTCTATCCCGAGTGCTTTTCCTACCATCTGAAATTCTCCTTCATAAATGCAATTCGGCAGGGTACCATCTACAATGCCTTTCTTACATTTTTCAAAATCCATCCAGATCACTTCTTCCACTTCAGATTCCTGTAATTTCAAATTTTTAATGTCCACTGGTTCTCTATAAAGATATACGGTACTGCGTTCATTGTCACGGAATGGTTTTCCATGAAATTCAGCTTCAAACTGTCCTCTGTGTGTTCCGATAAACTGAAGCTGATCTTCTCTTGCATGAATTCCAAGTTCTTCTTTCATCTCACGCAGTGCACTTTCCATCAGTTCATCCCCGGCACTGACATGCCCTGCGGAAGAAATGTCATACGCTCCCGGGTTCGAATCCTTGCAGGCACTTCGTTTCTGAAGGAGTACATCATAACCACTCTCCTGATTCGGACGTACGATCCAGATGTGTACCGTTGCATGCAATGTGCCATCTCTATGTGCAACACCGCGTTCTTTCACCTGACCTGTTTTATTTCCATCTTCATCAATCACATCAAACAGTTCCATCGGCTTTCCGTTGAGTGCCACATACTCAAGCACATCAGATTTATTATACACAAGCTTTAAAGAGAAAAATTCCTCTTCTTCGTCCATCAGACGGAAGAAAATCTTGTCTCCCTCCCATAGATTCAGGTCTTTTATCTTTTCTTTCTCCACCCATTCAAGAACGCCCTCATCGCATTCGATTGGATCACTGGTAAATCCATCTGCCGTATACAGTGACATATACTCCACCACATCTTCACCGTATACAAATGTCACGATTCCTCTGTATTTCCAGGAAGTCAACGTATAACCAGTCTCCTCTTTCACTTCACGCAAAAGGCATTCCTCCGGACTCTCTGCATATTCAAAATGTCCGCCGACGCCGATCCATTTATCTTTATTCACATCATTTTTCTTCACTACTCTGTGAAGCATCAGATATTTTCCGTCTTTTTCAATATAACATAATGTGCTTTGTCTGTTCATCGTACTTCTCTTTTCTTTCCACTTTCTTTATGTCTGATGCAGGTACACAATTGCTTCACCTGCAGTTTATGTTAAACTCAACAATTATAGTATAACATATTTCTTCATGAATCGAACCTTATCTTGTAAACCGTGCGCAACTAAATTATAATGATGTTATCTATGGAAACGATGCGTTGCTGATTGCACGCATGTGAACCGCAGCAACAATTCAATGGGGGATACTATTTATGTGGTCAAGAAAAGAGCTCAAGAAAAAAGCGCGTATTTTAATAAAATCAAACTATTGGCGAAGTGTATCTGTCTGCTTTCTGATTGCAATGCTCACAGCTTCGTATCCGATTTCCCGCTCTTTATTTTTGAACTATTTTCCTGATAAGATTCAGACGAAAACAGAACTTATTTTACCTGCTTTTATTTCTGCAGAAAGCCTCAGCAGTGCATTTCTGGATTTTATTCCTGATAATTTTGTAGTTGCATCCTTCTTACATACGATTCAGAATTCCCTGAAACGTCCTGACTTAATTGTCACTTCGTTTCTCACACTTGGAGTCATTTTTTCACTTTTATATAAGTTTTTTATCAGCAATCTTTTGATTGTCGGTGAGAAACGTTTTTTCGTTGAATCTTATAACTATGAGGATACATATATTTCTAAAATATTCTTTTTATATAAGTTGCGTTACCTGGCAAATCCTTCCTGGGTGATGTTCTGCTGCACGCTTTTTCAGAAACTTTGGGATTTAACAATTATTGGTGGAATTATTAAACACTATGAATACAGTATGATTCCGTATATCCTCGCAGAGAATCCGAAGATCAGTCAGAAGAATGCATTCTTTCTCTCAAAGCAGCTTACAAAGGGAAATAAATGGAGGCTCTTTTTGTTAGATTGTTCTTTCCTCGGCTGGGAGCTTTTATCTCTCTTTACACTTGGAATTCTGGACATCCTTTATGTCCGCCCGTACAAAATGAACTGTAAAGCATCCTTATATCTGTTTTTACGAAGAAACTATGTGCTTTCAAGAGCTCCTAAATATGAGCAGCTCAATGATTCTTATCTTGAGCATGTTCCTTCTGAAGATGAACTTCTGATTAGTAAAGCACTTTATGACGATTCTGAAGGTCCTTACACAAAGATCTCTTATTTTGCACCGCATCAGTATCCGGTATTTCTTTTTTCTGTGCAACCACCTATTGCCGCAGTAAAATCACCGGTCAATCCGGCGCAGAATTATGACTTTCTGTCCTATGTATTTTTATTCCATGCCTTTTCTATTTTCGGATGGCTTTTGGAAATCATTTCCGAACTGCTCAGTTGCGGCACACTGGAAAATGTAACCCTTCGTACGCTTCCATGGCTCCCGTTGTACGGAATCTGTGGGCTGCTCATACTGTTGCTGTTAAAGAAATATATCAAGAAACCGGCTACTATGTTTATCATCAACTTTGTTGTATACACGGCTCTTGACTATCTCGTTCAGCTGCTTCTTGATTTTGGTTTTGGAATTGAACTTCCGAAATATCATTCTTACCTTACTTTCATGAATGGAGAAGCATATTTGGGAGACGGAGCAGTATTCGCACTTCTTGGCTGTGCATTTTTCTATTATTTTGCTCCACGCTGGAATAGTCTGTTCTTAAAATTAAAGAAATGGATGAGAATTTCAATTTGTATTCTTTTGACAGCAATTTTTGTATTTGACCTTCTATCAGGCATAATCCAATATTGATTTTACTGCTAAATAATAGTAAAATCTTAATTATCAGTAAGGTTGGTTTTACTGTTGTGATTTTTTCTAATACAGTATGAACCTGTTCCCCCTGACAAACTATTACAGCTTAGAAGAAAGGGAAATATTATGAAAAAAAGAGTCGTTGTTGCACTGGGACACCGTGCACTTGGAACTACACTTCCAGAACAGAAAATAGCCGTTAAAAGCACTGCCAAATGTATCGCTGATCTGATTGAAGCAGGCTATCAGGTTGCTATCACACACAGTAATGCTCCGCAGGTTGGTATGATCCACACTGCATTGAATGAATTTGCAAAGAACCATCCGGAATATACAGCATCCCCAATGTCTGTATGTACTGCCATGAGCCAGGGATATATCGGATATGACCTTCAGAACGGAATCCGTGAAGAGCTTCTCAACCGCGGTATCTACCGTACAGTCAGCACAGTCCTCACTCAGGTGATCGTAGATCCTTACGATGATGCTTTCTACACACCAACAAAAGTTCTCGGCCGTTATATGAACGCTGAGGAAGCGAATGAAGAACGTAAGAAAGGCAACTTCGTAGTGGAAGAACCTGGTAAAGGTTTCCGCCGTGCTGTCTCTGCTCCGAATCCGGTCAAGATTGTTGAACTTGATGCAGTGAAAGCTCTTCTTGATGCAGATCAGATTGTTATCGCAGCAGGTGGCGGCGGTATTCCGGTACTTGAGCAGGATAATCATTTACGTGGCGCAAGTGCTGTTATCGAGAAAGACCTCGCAGCTGGAAAGCTTGCAGAAGGAATTAATGCTGATCTTCTTATTATTCTTACAAATGTTGAGAAAGTATGTATCAACCTTGGCAAACCGAATGAGGAACCACTGGATACAATTACTGTTGATCAGGCAAAAACTTACATGGAAGAGGGACATTTTGGAATTTACAACATGCTTCCAAAATTCCGTGCAGCAGTTGAATTCGTAGAAGGACACGAAGGCCGCAAAGCTTACATTACTTCCTTTGATAAAGTCTCTGATGCTCTGAATGGTAAGACCGGAACAGTAATCGAATAGATTGACAGATTGAACTTATTAGAAACATAACCTGGAACAGGCTGTGATTTCACATTTTAATTTTGTGAAATCACGGCCTGTTTTTTACTTTTCATCACAGATTTCTTTCATCCTGTTTTTTTGTGGAATAAGATACTTTTAATTTCAAAATATCTCTTGATTTTTTAGAAATGTGTGCTATAGTATATACATATTCGAGATGTAGTATTAAAAACTATGTGTTATTATATAGACGAATTGGAGGTATATATTATGGAAAAAAGACTTTATATCAAAGAACCTGGAAGCGCAATTACACATTTTATTGGAATGATCATGGCAATTATTGCTGCAATACCACTTCTATACAGAGCAGCTCGTGAGCCGAGCAAACTTTATATTGTATCTCTTACAATTTACGCAGCCAGCCTTATCTTGCTTTATGCGGCAAGTACCACTTATCACACATTTGATATTTCCGAGAAAGTGAATACGGTTTTAAAGAAGATCGATCACATGATGATCTCCGTTCTGATCGCCGGAAGCTACACACCTGTCTGCCTGCTGGTAATCGGCGGACGCAAAGGTATCACACTGCTATGTATTGTATGGGCATTCGCGATTGTCGGCATCCTTATCAAAGCCTTCTGGGTATTCTGTCCGAAATGGGTATCTTCCGTTTTATACATTGGCATGGGATGGACTTGCGTGCTTGCATTTTCTACAATCCTTGATAATCTGTCAACTGCTGCTTTCGGATGGCTTTTAGCCGGTGGTATCATCTATACAGTTGGCGGTGTTATCTACGCACTGAAGCTCCCGATTTTCAACAGCAAGCATAAGAATTTCGGAAGCCATGAAATCTTTCATCTGTTCGTAATGGGCGGAAGCATCTGTCACTTTGTGGTAATGTATACATTCCTTCTACCGTAAATATAATTTATTGAAACAAAAAGAAGAAGGCTATCAACTACGATTTATACTGTTATCGTAGTTAATAGCCTTCCTTTTTCATTTCGTTACTATTTACATTTCATGCGACCTGCAACGTATCTCACTATCTCGCATCATACCTTATCCTACATTGAAAACTGGCTCTCATACAGGTGATGATAGAAACCTTTCTTCTTCATCAGTACTTCATGATTTCCCTGTTCAATGATTTTTCCATCTTTCATTACGAGAATCACATCAGCCTCACGGATGGTTGACAGACGGTGTGCAACAATGAAAGTTGTTCTTCCTTCCATCAGTTTTGCAAATGCCTGCTGAATCTTGATCTCCGTTCTTGTATCGATGGATGATGTTGCTTCATCCAGAATCAACATCGGTGGTCTGCATAACATAACTCTTGCAATACAAAGCAGCTGCTTCTGTCCCTGTGAAAGCCCGCCACCATCTTCTGTAATCCATGTATCATATCCTTTTGGCAGACGACGGATATAATTATGGATATGAGAAGCTTTCGCTGCCTCGACAATCTCTTCTTCCGTTGCATCCGGTCTTCCCATAGCAATATTTTCACGGATTGTACCCGTTTTTAACCAGGTCTCCTGAAGCACCATTCCGTACCCTGCACGTAGGCTTTTTCTTGTCATTTCGCGAATATCTATATCTTCTACTTTAATACTTCCTGCATTCACATCATAGAAACGCATCAGCAGATTGATCAAGGTTGTCTTTCCACATCCGGTCGGTCCGACAATCGCAATACGCTGTCCTGGCTTTACTTCCAGATTAAAATCTTCAATCAGATGCTGACCTGGCAGATAAGAGAATGAAACATTCTCTACTTTCACATTTCCATCAATATCCGTCAGATGAACTGCATTTTCCGGTTCCGGTATCTGCGGTTCTTCATCAATCAATGTAAATACTCTCTGCGCACATGCAATCGCATTCTGAAATTCTGTCACGACTCCGGAAATCTCATTAAATGGCTTTGTGTACTGATTTGCATAGCTCAAGAAACTGGACAATTGTCCTACACTCATTGCACCGCGTACAACTGCAAATGCTCCGGTAATTCCAACTCCTGTGTAAACCAGACTATTGACAAATCGTGTCGCCGGGTTCGTGATGGATGAGAAAAATGTTGCCCGCAAGGATGCCTCCTGCAATCTTTTATTCACTTCGTCGAAACGCTCTGTTACATCTTCTCCGCGCCCAAATGCCTGAACCACTTTCTGGTTTCCGATCATTTCATCAATCAATCCTGTCTGCTCTCCACGTATTTCAGATTGCAGGCGGAACATACGAAATGTTCTCTTTGCAATAAAATTTGCTACAAAGAATGATACCGGTGTGATAAGAACCACAACAAATGTAATCGATACATTTACGGATAACATAAAACAAAATGTTCCGACAATCGTGGCAATCCCGGTGAAGAGCTGTGTAAATCCCATCAGTAGTCCATCTGAAAACTGGTCAACATCCGCAATTACACGGCTTACGACTTCACCATACGGATGTCCATCAATATATTTCAACGGTAGCTGCTCTATTTTATCAAATGCTTCATTTCTGATATCCTGAACCATCTGATAGGTCATCTTGTTATTACACACATTCATCAGCCACTGTGCTAATGCCGTGATTAGTGTGCACACACCAATCTGAATCATCACCTGAATTACTCCCGGAAAATTCACTTTGCCTTTTCCGATCACATAATCAACTGCATGTCCTGTCAGCTTTGGAATATATAATGTAAGCGCAACGGACACAGTCGCAAGCAGAATTGAAAATACGAGAAAAATTCTGTATCTTCCAAGTCGGCAGATTACTTCTTTCAATGTTGCCGCCTGACTTTTCTGTTTTTTCTCACTATTTGTCTTTCTTTTATCAGCCATTGATTATCGCCTCCTTTGGAAATTGTGAATAATAGATTTCCTGATAGATTGGACAATCCTTCAACAGTTCTTCATGTGTTCCGATTCCTGCCATTGCTCCATCATCCAACACAATGATCTGGTCTGCATGCTGAATAGATGCTGCTCTCTGCGACACGATAAATACGGTCGGCTGGTTTTTCATCTCTTTAATCGACTTGCGAAGTGCCGCATCTGTAGCAAAATCCAACGCTGATGCACTGTCATCAAGAATCAGGATCTCCGGTTTCCGAACCAGTGCGCGCGCAATCGTCATTCTCTGTTTCTGACCTCCGGAAAGGTTTCTTCCCCCCTGTTCAATCTGAAATTCTAATCCACCTTGTTTCGTATCAACAAATTCTCTTGCCTGAGAAATGTCCAATGCATCATACATTTCCTGCTCTGTTGCATCCTCCTTTCCCCAACGGAGATTGTCCGCAATACTCCCTTTGAAAAGCACTGCTTTCTGAAGAACGACACCGATATGTTCTCTTAGGTTCTCTGTCTGATATTCTTTGATATCACGTCCATTAATCTTCACTGTACCGTCTGTTGCATCATAAAATCTCGGAATCAGATTCACAAGAGACGATTTTCCTGAACCTGTTCCCCCGATGATTCCTATCGTCTGTCCTTTCTTGGCACAGAAATTTATATCAGATAAGGATGTATCTGAAGTTCCTTTATAGGTCAAAGATACGTGAGAGAATTCTACGACCGGAACTTTATTTTTCAAATCCCAATCTTTTTCGGAAGAATTGCTCTTCCATCTTACATCTCCCTCATTCATATCTGGTTTCACAGCAAGCACACTCTCCACACGGTTCAGACATGCTGCTGCCTTCGTCACGGAAATGATCAAGTTCGCTAACTTCACAAGTTCAACAAGAATCTGTGACATATAATTAATAAGTGCCACAACCTGTCCCTGGGTCAGATCTCCGATGTCAACACGGACTGCACCGACATAGATCAATGCTATGATTGCTCCGTTTACAATAATATATGTCAGCGGATTCATCATTCCGGAAATGCGTCCCACATATTTCTGCGCATCTGTAAGAATTTGATTCGCATTTTCAAACCGCTTCGTCTCATCCTCTTCTTTATTGAATGCACGGATAACTCTTGCTCCTGTCAGATTTTCCCTCGTTGCAAGAAGTACCTGATCAAGATCTGCCTGCACTTTCTTATACATCGGCATCGTCACAAGCATGATTCCAAACACAATAAGTGAAAGAAGCGGAATCGTCACAACAAATACAAGTGCTGCTTTCACATCTACTGTAAATGCCATGATCATTGCACCAAATACAATGAACGGCGAACGCAGGAACAATCGTAAAACAAGATTCACACCTGACTGGATCTGATTGATATCACTTGTCATTCGTGTGATCAATGTAGATGTTCCTAATTGGTCCATTTCCGTAAATGTAAATTTCTGAATATGTTCAAATAATCCATGTCTCATTTTCACAATATATGGCTTATCCTGATTTGCAATTCCCACATCAATAATTGCCGCCATTACCAACGGAACAAACAGCTCAAAAGATGCTTCCAGCATTTTGAACAGCGGAGCAAGTATTGATTCTTTCTTATATCCTTTCAGATATGCAAGCAATGTCTTCATAATGTGCTCTTTCCTTTCTCTTATTTTAATTAAAGAGAGCCTGTCAAAATGACAGACTCTCTTATATCATTATTATAAACTATCTATCCAATCCGATTCTCTCTACCTGTCTTCCGATACGCATTGCTTTTGCATATGCCATGAGACGTTCTTCATTCTTCTTATCGTACTTTCTGTAGTTCTCAATAACAAGTTCAAAGATATCTTTATCAATGTCTTCACGGAAACGGATGCAGTCGCACACGCTTCTGTCAATTCCATATACATTGTAAGAACCGTACTTTGTATCAAACACATGCTTCTCATCCTCAAAAGCCTGCTCTGAGAAGTAATGTCTGCTGACTTCAAAATTCATCTTCATCTTGTGACGGTCACTTCTTCTTGTTGCAATTGAAAGAATCTCCGGCTCTTTATCGATCAGGCCCATGTAATAGCATGCACTGTCTGCGCAGATTACCGCTTTTCTATTTACTCGTGCCACTTCCACTGCCTTATAATCTTCCGGTTTGGAAAACTCCGGACTAATGATCCAATAATGTCCATGTGCTACCTTCTCAAGCTTTCCTTCTGCTGTCAACAGACCGATCTGACGATTTGTAAGTCCTTCCTTCATCAAATCTTCCGTATCAATATATCCTTTGTATTTGTCTGCAATGTATTTCACTTTATCATAGATAATCTGACGCATAATTCTTTTCCTCGCTTAACTCGTGTATTACTAGAAACTGTAAGAAATGTTTACGGGCTGCTGTGATCAGCAACACCTGTGATTCTTTTAAGTCTCTCGTATTGTATCATCTATCAAAGCGGTTGACAATAGGTAAGACGCTGATTTTTCAGTCCGATACTTCTATCTCTTTTATTAAAAATTCATTCCCACGAAGCAGATAGGTATTTTCACTTCCACAGTACGGACAGATTTTCCCATGTTCTACCGTTGGATATTCTTTCTGGCATTCTTCACAAAATGTTACTGCTTCTATCTGCTCGATTTTCAGTTCGGCTTCTTCCATAAGCGGTTCTTTCTTCTTCGCCCAATTCCAGCAATCCGTCAGGTAATCATGTAGTATTCCTGACACTTCCCCAATCTCCAGTGTCACGGCAGAAACCTTCTCCACATGATTTTCTTCCGCAACCTTCTTTACATCTTTTGCAACATAAAAGACAACACCTAATTCGTGCATTTTCCTTCCCTCTCAATTTATATTTTTGCAACTATATCCTGAAGTAATCTGATCAGTTCTTTTGCGTTCACAGGTTTAAAGATACACTCATTCATTCCAGCTGACTTACACTGATGTATACTTTCGGTAGACGCCTGTGCTGTCATTGCCAAAATCGGAATCTCGGCTGCATCTTCCCTTTGGTCTGCCATAGAGCGGATCTTTCGTGATGCCTCTTTTCCATCCATCTCCGGCATCATGATATCCATAAGAACAGCATCATATTCTCTTAACCCCGACTGTTTAAATAGTTCCGCAGCTTCCCGTCCATTCCATGCCTTTGTCACCTGTGCACCAGCTTCTTCCAGATAAAACTCTGCAATCTCCATATTGATCTCATTATCTTCAGCAAGAAGAATATGATATCCTCTGAGCGGTTTATCCTCTTTCAGATCCTGTTTTGTTCTCTGCACACATTCTTCATTCTGGCTTTCCTTTTCCGGCTGAACTACTGGAAAACTCAAATAAAAACGGAACTCCGTTCCAACGCCGGGCGTACTGCTCACCCGAATTGTTCCACCCATCTTTTCGACCAGTCCTTTTACAATTGACATTCCCAGCCCCGTTCCTTTATACTGCGTTCTTGCATCATTTATTTCCTGTGTAAAAGGCTTAAACAATTCTTCTTTTATATATTCTCTGCTCATCCCGACACCTGTATCCGTAATACGAAATTCGAATGCCGCACACATTCCATCAAAAGAAAGTTCTTTTACATAAGTGTCTATCCTTCCTCCACGCTTATTATATTTGATTGCATTACTGAACAGATTCAGCATAATTCTTCTGATCTGCAGCGTATCTCCGCTCAGCATCGTATGATTCACCTTTTCCCGATGGCTCTCATAGCTGATTCCCATTGCCTCTACCTGTGCACTGACCACAACTTCTACCTGATCTATCAACGTATTCAGATCAAACGTATCATTCTGCAACTCTAAATATCCTGACTCTATTTTACTCATATCAAGTACATCATTGACCAGTTCACTCAGATGTTGGACAGACAGATCCATTTTATCAACACACTCTTCTATCTTTTCCTGATCCTTATAGTTCTTACGGATCATCTGGATCATTCCGAGAATACCATTGATCGGTGTACGGATATCATGACTCATCCGATTCATGAATTCTGTCTTCGCACGGCTCTCGAGATCCGCTTTTTCGTATGCAACCTGCAGACGTTCTCTTTCTCTGTCTTCCTGCTCATGGAACTCTGAAATATCCTTGAACAAAATAATTGCACCGATCACCGTACTTGTCTGCTTCGTCTTACTTTCATAAACCATCTCCTGTGACATCAGGACTGTCTCCTGCCACCAGCATCTGCTTCCATCACTTTTCTCTACCTGATATTCCACAGTCACCTGCTTTTCGCCTGCTTTAAAACGTTCGATCAGCTGTGCCGGATTTTCTGTGATACGATAATTTTCTCTCGTCTCTTTTGTCACGAACCGCTGACAGGTCTTACAATACGTATCATAAGGACATGGAAGTTTTATGTCTGGAATCTGCCTGTTTTCCCTGTTTTGCCAAAATATCTTTTCTAATAAATTCTGTGTCAGATTAACACTTTGGATTATTTCTGCTGTATCCATCAATGCTTCTATATAGTTTCCGTTTTCCAAAATGGACTGCGTCAGCTGTTCATAGAACTGTGTCAGTTGCTTTTTCTCATTTACGATCAATCTGTCCCTGTCCTGATAAACATCAAACCCAACAAGAAAATGATGCAAATTTCCATTTTCAGCAAAGTCAGGCAGTAAAAGTGTGATCCGGCCACGCAAAACTCTGTCATCATCTTTGTGACAATAAAAATATTCCTCTACCTGATGTTCCTCTGTCAGTGTTTCCCGGATTTTCGACAGCTGAAGTTTCTCCCAAAGTTCCCTGCGTTTCTCTTCCTCCGCCAGCTCCTGTATAATCTGCTCTACTGCACCAGAATAACTACCATCATCTGCAAGGAAAAATTCTGAGCTTGCACGAAGAACAACATACTGATCCACAATCGCATCACAGTACAGACAATCTGTAAAATGAAATCCTTTTTCTTTTACAGATTGTAACAGCCGACTCCTAAGTCTCCGCTTGTCAGCTGCTTCCTTCATCTTCGCCCGATTCTTGTCTACATACATGTTCTTATCCGCATATCGGAACAGGTCTTTCATATTACTTCCCGGAAAATCTGTAGACAATGCATATCCCACTGCATAGCTAAGTGGCATATCCGGATGATTCTTTGAATAACGCTCCGTCTGTTCCCGTATCATCTGCAGACAGTCTTTTACCTGCTCATGATCCACCTGCTTTAACACTGCAATAAACTCGTCTCCACCGTCTCTTCCGACAAAATATTTCTCCGGAAGTGCTGCCCGCAATTGTTCTGCAAATGATCTGATATATTGATCGCCTCTTTCATGTCCCTGCCGGTCATTAATGATTCTCAGATTATTTAAATCAAACACCATTACCGCTGTTGATTCCCTGTCCGTAAGCGGCTCTTCAGATGCCAGAATCTCCTCGCACTTATTCTTATTCGGAAGTCCTGTTGCCTCATCCAGATAAACCTTCTGACGGAGCACACGGTTTTGTGCCGCGTACCGTAATGCCTTGAAAAGCTCATATCCCAACAGACACACAATTCCAATAATATCCACGACAACGATTTTCTCCAGACGGTTTAAGGAAGATGCCAGCTTCTGCGAATAACTTTCCGCAAGCCCTGTTGTCTCATCACAGATTGTAAAAAATGTTTCACTTTTATTTATAATCTGCGTATTCTCATATCCTTCTTCACGAGCCTTATAGATTTCTTCCTTTAGTTGTTCAAAAAATTGTTCCTGCACTTCCATCTTATCCTGAAATGCTTTATCATCTAGACGGACAAGGTTCAGTTTATCGCTGCCATGACGTAACCCATCAATATACGCATCCACTTCCCTGATCATTTCATCCTGTGGTCTCTGTGCATTTTCCAGTTTGATGATCTGCTGCGTCTTTCCACGCACAAGTCCGGCATAATTTACTACACGAGCCGTCCCTTGCATATCGCTGACCAATATCATAATTCCAAAGAATAATGCAATCAGGATACAGGTAAGAAGCATCATGAAAATACGCAGAATCCGTGTAAGTTTCTTCTCTTTTTCTTTCATATCTATAACCTTACATTTATTTTTTATATAATGATGCGAGTGTCCAAAGTAAATTTTGCCACTCACTGATGTAACCGGATTGCTTCATTGCTATGCAATTCCCGCAATCCTCGACCACATCATATAGTACTTTATTTAAAGATTATAACAGAATCCCCCTTGTTTTCCTACAACAAAATACATCACCAGAAGATTTGTAATTGTTCTGGAAAATGTGATACTATAAATTATAGTCACACTTAATTTTCGTAACAAACGGAGGGACCCTCTATGATAAACCAGACAAAACAAATATTGGAAGAATCTCTGAAAAAATTAATGCTTCAAAAGCCGCTCGATAAGATAACCATCCGCGATTTAACCGAAGACTGCGGCATCAGCCGTATGGCTTTCTACTATCACTTTAAAGATATTTATGATCTGGTCGAATGGTCCTGCCTGGAAGATGCAACCCGCGCTCTTGCCGGCAAAAAAACTTACGACACCTGGTCTGAAGGACTGGTACAGATTTTTGATGCTGTGTATGAAAATAAGCCATTTATATTAAATGCTTATCGCTGCATCAGCCGGGATCAGATTGAAAGTTTCCTTTTTCATCTGACTTCCGATTTACTGATGAATGTTGTAGAGGAAAAAGCAGAAGGCACCAGTATTTCTGAAGAAGATCGGCGCTTTATTGCCGATTTTTATAAATACAGCTTTGTCGGTCTTATGCTCGACTGGATCAAACAGGGAATGAAAGACGATTATGTCGATCTGGCACATAAGATCAGTATTACCATCCACGGAAGCCTTACGCATTCAATTGAAAATTTCGCAGCACTTTCAGAAAAAGAGAATTCATAATCTCCATATATGATATTTCCTATAATTATCACATGAATAAATGTTGAGGACAAAAGCCCCCAACTATAACACTTTACAAAAAAGGGCAAATGATAAGTTTTTTATCACTTGCCTCTTTTTGTAAATTGAAAATCTTCAAAAATGTCCATACTATATTAAATCGCCTTTGGCGATGGGGCGAGATGCATTCAAGCCAAAACATGCATCCTCCGTGTCAATCAGCGAAGTGATTGACACGGGAGTGAACAGTAACCGTTATTTACAGTAATTATGATGAGATGATCTCAAAACGAGACATGAATCCGTTTTTTCAGAAAGGTGGTTTTATTATGTCAAATAAGAAATCTAAACTTGGTGTAATCTCTGCAGTAGCAGCAGGCACAGGAACTGCAATTTATCTCGCACAGAAGGCAAAAAAAGAATCTGGTAATTCTATTTTTAAGAAGAGTACTGTTGCTGATTCTTCCGTTCCAGATAACTATCGTAACACTGAGCGCGGAAAATATGACCGCAACAGCAAAGGCATCTATTATTCCAACGGAAACTACGAAGCATTTGCACATCCGGAGAAACCGGAAGGTGTAGATCAGAAAAATGCTTACATCGTAGGAAGCGGACTTGCCTCTCTGGCAGCGGCATGTTTCCTTGTCCGTGATGCACAGATGCCTGGATGCCAGATCCACATTTTAGAAGCAATGGATATTGCCGGTGGTGCATGTGATGGAATCTATGATACTTCCCGCGGTTATGTAATGCGTGGTGGACGTGAGATGGAAAATCATTTCGAATGTCTGTGGGATCTCTTCCGCAGCATTCCATCCATCGAGACACCTGGTGTTTCTGTACTTGATGAGTATTACTGGCTCAATAAACATGACCCGAACTATTCCCTTTGCCGTGCAACTGTAAATCGTGGCAAAGACGCACATACAGACGGAAAATTCAACCTCAGTCAGAAGGGCTGTATGGAAATCATGAAACTCTTCATGACAAAAGACGAAGATCTCTACGATAAAACCATCGAAGATGTTTTTGACGAAGAAGTATTTGATTCTACTTTCTGGCTCTATTGGAGAACAATGTTTGCATTTGAAAACTGGCACAGTGCTTTGGAAATGAAATTATATTTCCAGAGATTTATCCACCATATTGCCGGACTGCCTGATTTCAGTGCATTGAAATTTACCAAATATAATCAGTATGAATCCCTCATTCTTCCGATGCAGAGATACCTCGAAGATGCCGGTGTGGACTTCCAGTTCAATACAGAAATCACAAATGTTGTATTCAAATTCGAAGGAGACAAAAAGATTGCATCTGCAATTGAATGTAAAGTAAACGGACAGGAAAGGGGTATCGTCCTGACAGAAAATGACCTCGTATTTGTCACAAACGGAAGTTGTACAGAGGGAACCATTTACGGAGATCAGAACCATGCACCAAACGGGGATGCCGAAGTCCGTACAAGCGGTGTATGGAACCTTTGGAAAAACATTGCCCGTCAGGATCCATCCTTCGGACATCCGGAAAAATTCTGTTCCGACATTGCCAAGACAAACTGGGAATCTGCAACAGTTACAACTCTGGATGACAAGATCATTCCTTATATCACAGACATTTGCAAACGTGACCCTCGCACCGGAAATGTTGTAACCGGCGGTATCGTCAGCTGCCAGGATTCCAGCTGGCTGTTAAGCTGGACGATCAATCGTCAGGGACAGTTCAAAGACCAGGATAAAGATAAGGTATGTGTCTGGGTTTATGGATTATTTACTGATGTGCCTGGTGACTATATCAAGAAGCCTATGAAAGACTGTACCGGAAAAGAAATCACAGCAGAATGGCTCTATCACCTTGGTGTTCCGGAAGATCAGATCATGGATCTGGCAGAAAACAGTGCAATCTGTGTACCGACAATGATGCCTTACATCACAGCATTCTTCATGCCACGTACAAAAGGTGACCGCCCGGATGTTATTCCGGATGGATGTGTCAACTTCGCTTTCCTCGGACAGTTTGCTGAAACTCCAAGAGATACTGTTTTCACAACAGAGTATTCTGTACGTACTGCTATGGAAGCTGTTTATGGACTTCTCAAAGTAGACCGTGGTGTGCCTGAAGTATGGGGAAGTGTTTATGATATCCGCGAGCTTCTCGACAGCTCTGTAAAACTTATGGACGGAAAATCTCCACTTGAGATCCAGCTGCCTGGACCGCTGAACGCACTGAAAAAACCTCTTCTGAAACTCGTAAAAGGAAATGTGATTGAAAAGGTACTGCGTGATCACAATGTACTGAAGGACGGAATGTAAAAAGAACACTTGTTCTTTTTTCTGAAATATGCTATTCTATTTCTACCTGATCACGTAAGAAGAATGCCTCCCGGCATTCTTCTTACTTAAATGATTTGATACAAGGGTCAAAAGGTCATGCGTTTCTTGCTTGCATGAAAAAGCATGACTTATTGACCCGCAAAACACCGAAAAGTAGCCATTTTTCGTAGAAAA
>QWCV01001150.1_pt1 | contig 27247 bp, 34 predicted proteins | sample 1972621 | NCBI WGS metagenome assembly QWCV01 (sample SAMN09866699, study PRJNA288562) | Human gut metagenome isolate pre2_stool, whole genome shotgun sequencing... | isolation source: gut | host: Homo sapiens | place: USA: California | reverse complement strand
AAGGGATGACAGCGGGCGCATCATAAAGCAGATCAGCTTTAAGTTCCCGGTGTATTATAATGGCTGTGAAGGCGATACAATTCGGTTGCTCAACGAAAATACAGTCGAGACTGTAGTACTGCTCACACGAGATATTGTATAAATGCAATGGAAAACGAAATAAATACCACAAGATATAGCTGTTTGCAGAAACATATCTTTTGGCAGAAGTAAGGGCAAAATGCCTGGAAATAAGAGAAAACAGCGAATATGGGGTGTGAATAAGCATCCCATTTTTGCTATTCTAAAGGTGGATATTTTAGCCGGAATAAAGGTATGCTTAGAGATTTTCAGAATGAATATTTGTAAATGTGGTGTGTTTCTTTGTTTTACAGAATGTATATCAGTTTCCGAAGAGTGAAGAGGGGTAAGAAAAATGGTTGGATAACGGGCTTATGCGAAAATGTTTACTTTTACCGAAAAGTATAAAACAATCTGGCAGAAGCATTTAGAAATTTTATGCGCATTATGTTCTGTGGTGTGTTAATCTATAAATGCAGAAGAAATCAGCATGGACGATTGGAAAATTGCATTGGATTTTGAGGCAATTAGAGCTATAGGAATCAAAGAAGTCCGGGTAACAGAAGTGGTAAATATTTGGGAGGGTTATAGTGAATTATAGAGACGAGTTTGAAAAAATTGTAGAAAATATAAAAGTTAACAGGAATACTTTGCCAGAAGAATTTAATCAAAAAATGCAGCCAATGATTCAATTCATTCAAAATAATATACCTAACCAGCTTTATAAATTTAGATCATGTACAGAATATAGTTTGGATGCGTTTGAGAAAGATGAGATATGGTTAGCGAATGCTTCGCTATTTAATGATTTACACGATAGTCTCTTATTCCTTGATAAACCAACAATACTAGAACATGCAAAAAAAGTATTTGCCCCTGAAAATGCTGCAACTTTATTTAAATATATAAAACAGTATCAGGAACCTCTAGAGAATTTGAAGTTTGCAGACTCAAATATGCGTACATTTATAAGAAATGGACTTGATGCTTTGGATGAGCGGACATTTTTGGATAAAGTACAACAAATTCTTCCTGGACTTGATGCGTTTTTGGAGACAAGTTTTTCCGCAATTAGAGAAGAAATACGAGGTCACATAAAAATGGCTTGTCTTTCTGAAAGTATAAAGTCCCCATTAATGTGGGCACATTATGCAGACAATCACAAAGGATTTGCAATAGGATATGATTTTAGAGATAACGATATTTCGCAATGCTCTAATTGTCCCAATCGATCATGCGGAAATATTAAGTTAGCTACTATATATCCGATAATCTATTCTGATAAACGTTTTGACGCAACAAGCTACGGCCAATGGCGTGTGGAACAATACATGAAAGAATGCATAGGAATTCTGCCAGAAGGAAGTTACGAAGATGAGTTCCTATTTACGAAAGCTGCATTAAACAAGTCAAATGATTGGAAATATGAGAATGAGTGGAGAATAATATGTTCAACACCTAATCAAGCTATAGAACAAAAAAATCGTTATCCAATTATTAAGCCGCCGGTTGCAATTTATTTGGGATGTCAGATTCCTGATATTTATCGAAAACTACTTATACATATTGCTGATATGAAAGGAATTGCAAAATATCAGATGATTGTGAAAGATTATTCACATGCATATGAATTAGATTATAAACCTCTATAAATATGTTCATTTAATTGTCTGCTTTCAGAAGTGTGTAAAAAGAAATGTCAAACTCATATATTTAAAACCAGATAGTTTATATTTTATTTTATTTTATTTCATAGGTTAATGCTATCATTATTTTATCGCTTTTCTCATAGGCAATAATAGAAAAAGAATTGTTTAAATTAAATTTTTTAGAAAAGTAAAGTGAATAGTTGAAATTGCTAAGAGGTACAGTATGAGTAAGAGTAGTACCTTTACTATCAGAAAATAGAATAAATTGATGTACAATCTCTGTAGTTGGCAAAGCGACAATGAGACGGTATATTTCCTTTATTAAATCTTGTGGTATTTTTTCTTTAACAGCTTTAGAAACTATAAGTTTTTTCATTGAGCAATCCTCCTTTTTTGTCAGTTCATGTTAGCTCTGATTTTTATAAATAGCAAGTATTTTAGATGACCAGGGGCATTAAAAATATTCAAAAAAGATGTGGGCAGTACAGAGATCCGATTGACAAGGGCATCAATTTTTAGTATTATTTTTAGTGGGCAATGAGAAATTATGTTTGGAGGCTTATATATGGAAGAATATGCTATTAGAATCAATAATTTGATCAAAGATATTCAGAAGCAGCTGGAATCAGAGGAACTTGAGTCTGTTATTAGAGGGGATACCTGGGATCAATTAACAGAGGTAATGAGTGACAGAATCAATACAATCGCTCTGCAAGCAGAATCTGAAAGTACGATTGCTTTTGAAATGGATCATCAATTGGTTAATATTTCCGATCTTATTCTCATTCCTGCGGGATATGATGGATATACGCCTTATCGCGAAAGAAGTGTAAAATTAACTGCTTTTGATGATGATGACACAAAGTTTCATGCTGTGAGCAAAAATGGTAGGATTGATAGTAAGTACAATAATTTTATCATCGAATATAAAAAGCACTCAAAGTATTTGACAATTGCAGATATGGAAAAAGCAGAAAAGCAGGCGATTAAATATCTTCAGGCATTGAATCAGGAAGAACCTGGTGAGTATGCTGCTATGGTTACAGACGGTTTCCAGTATCAATTTATTGAATGGATTGATAATACATTTCATAGTGAAACGGTAGAAAGATTTGACGGGAAAGCATTAAGCAGGCTGATTAAAAATATTATTAAACTTTCTGTTAAATCTTTGGATGCAAAAAATTTAATTAATGATCTTGTCATAGCACAGCATAGAGGAACTAACCTGATTTATTCTATGACAAAGGCAATTAATACTTCTTTAGATAGTATGTGTATGGAAACTACTATATCATATTCTTCATGGCTTGACAACTTTGGCCTGTCTCATGATGATGCTTCACAGCAACAGGCAATTGAAGAGAGACGAAAGGACTTAGCATCTATTGTCGGGAAAAAAGAAATTGGTTCAAACGAGGAGTATAGAATTTTATTTTCTTTACACACAGCTACGGCAATCATAGGTATGCTTATTGCATACAAGGTAGTTTCAGTTATAAAAAATAATAGGAAAGAGTATTCTTTACGCAAGTTATATAATCTTGAGCCAAGATTTTTGCGAACAGAACTTAATCGTATTGCAAATGGAGCGGTTTCTTCAGAAATTCATATATATAATTTGTTGGAACTGAATTGTTTTACATGGGTATTCTTAGAGGAACAATGGACAGAACAAATTTATCATACTATCAATGATGTGATATCTGTTTTGCTCAAGTATGAAAACATGCCTGATTTGACCAGCAGAACCGATGATCTTTTTAGAGATTTATATATGGCAATTATGCCTACTAGCGTAAGGCATTCGCTAGGAGAATATTACACTCCTTCGTGGCTCGCAGAGAATGTGATCAATGAAGCAATTAGATATTCACCGCTAAAGGGAATAAATGGAGTAAGAGTGCTGGATTCTGCAGCAGGGTCAGGTACATTCCCCCACAAGGTAATATCTATGAAACGAAAAGAGTATTGTAATCTGGAAAAAGGTAAACAGCTTGAACATATATTAACAGAGGTAGCATCAATAGATGCTAACGTTCTGGCGGTAATTTTAGCGCGTATTAATTATTTTATCACCATTGCAGATCTCATATCTCATGAACAAAAAATATATATTCCTGTTTTTATTGGGGATTCTACAGTTTCCAATAGTGACAAACTAACCGAAGATAAAAAATACTATGTTGACAAATTGCTTGATGCTGAGGGAAATACTGTAACCTTAAGAGTTCCCACCCATTCTGTCAATAATAAAGAAGAATTTATTAATACAATTCGTTTTATGGCAGATATTTCAGATGACGAGAACGATGATAGTTTGATTAGACAGCTAGATAAAATTTGCACGGAAGATGAAACCGAAGAAATAAAAGAAGATTGGATTAGATTAAAAAGACGAGGCATGTTAAGTGACTCTATGGTGAGTACTATAACAGACTATTATTTGTTATGCGCTTTAGGTAAGTACGATATGATTGTAGGAAATCCTCCTTGGGTCGATTGGAAAAGTCTGCCGTCTGTTCATAGAGAAAAAATCAAAAACGCATGTGTTTCAAGAAAACTGTTTTCTGGTGACAGACGCACCGGCGGAATTAATTTAAATGTTTGTGCATTGTTGTCGAATATTACGGCTGAGAATTGGTTGGCAGAGCATGGTGTTATGGCTGTTTTGATGCCTCAGAATCTTCTATTCCAGCAGAGCTATGAGGGGTATAGAAATTTGTATATAGAAGGGGATAGACGGTTATATTTCCAGGAAATTGTTGACTGGTCAATGTCGGGACATCCTTTTTATCCTGTACAGCAGCTTTTTTGTACTTATATAATATCCGATACAAAACAGGATTATTTTAAAGGGATACCGTATAGAGAAATCGTTTTAAATAAAGGGATAAAACTTGAGAAGATTTCAGATAAAATTTCACAAGACACTTTTAATGATTATTTCACAATAAACGAAAAGGTTATTGGAAGAACCACGGAAACCCGCACAGCCTTGACAGTTGCGGATAATATATCAGTGCTAAAAAGTATTCAGAAAATATCAGGAACTACTTCATATATTGGAAGAGAAGGTGTTGAGTATTACCCACAAGAATTACAACTTTTTATTCTCAAGAACGTTAATCATGAAAAGCAAACAGTTTCATTAGAAACGTATAAAAACAAAAGATCCAAGTATTCTATTGGAGTTAGAACTCCAGAAATTGAAACCAAATATTTGCGTCCACTGGTTAAAGGAGTCGGCATCAAAAGATTTCATGTTGAACCTTCAGAGTTTATAGTCGCTTTTCCATATGACAAGGAACATAGCAAGATCCCATTTAATAGAAGTGAGTTAAGTAAGTCTTCTCCCCTTCTTTATCAGTATTATAAGGAAAATAGGGAATATCTTGAAATGCAAACAGGATACAGTGATTCAATTATTGGAAATAAACATGCAGAATACTATGCACTAGCCAGAACAGGCATTTATTCGCATGCGCCGTGGTATGTAGTTTTTAGAGATAATACCAAGTGGGTATCTGCAGTTATAGGTCAGGTTGACACCGCTTGGGGCGGAATGAAAACACCAGCATTTCAGAATCATTGTGTTTCTATTTGCGAACGATCCGATGGTGAATTTATATCCGAAAAAGAGGCCTACTATATTTGTGGAATTCTCAATTCTCATTTGGTCGAAAATTTCATAATGGCCACATCAGATAAAAGAACTTTTAAGATTAGGATCCCGGTTAAAATTGTCGAGTTCGATGGGATGAACAAAGTTCATTTGAGAATAGCAGAATTAAGCGAAAAGGCCCATATTAATTATAATAATGATGAAATGATTGAAAATATACGTGACGAAATAGATATGCTCTATCTTGAATCTCTAAAGTAACGATACTAAAGATTTAATAAAGTAAACATCCCATTGACAAACAGAACGTATGTTCGTATAATATAATCATCGCTACAGTAGGAATCGTTGATACAAAACGAGAAGAGATTAAACAGACACTTTCCCTTGAGTTTAATCTTGCTTAGGAGGCGCAATGATTATATGGAATATGAAATAGGATCCAAAGCCTTCATCATTGAAAGCAATCGAATTCTTCGAGAAGTAACCATAGTTCGTAAGAACTCAGATTTTTATATTGTTCGGTTTGACAACAATGGCAGTATCCAGTTACGCAAAAGCCGGATCTTCCCTACCAGGGAAGCTGCAGAACAGCATCTTTCAAAGAATAATCGCACATCTCAGACATCTGGGAGTCAATCACCATATCAGCCTTGGCGTTAAAAGGTGAAACATATTGATATTGGTGATTGACAACTCCCGGTATTTTTTGTATACTCGTGTTAGCATAAAGGCGAACAAGCATGAATGCTAACAAGAAAACAAAGAAGAGTAAAAATAAGACTACAAGAACGAAAGAGATGAAAAGGTGAAGGATTATGACGTATGCGAATTTTGGAGATTTTATAAGCAGGAAGAGGATCGAGAAAAAGATAACCATCAGAAAAATGGCGGATATGCTCGGAGTCTCTGCACCGTTTCTTACGGATGTTGAAAAAGATAGGCGAAATCCTTTCGACATTGAGAAGCTGAATCAACTCGCTCATATTCTGGAACTGACAAAAGAAGAAAAAAATGAGATGCTTAATCTAGCTGGAAAGAAGAGAAAAGCTGTTGCCCCAGATTTGCCGGAATATATTATGCAACGAGATTATGTGAGCGCGGCACTGCGTACAGCCAGGGATTTGGACGCTGGCGAAGAGGAGTGGAAGCATTTTGTTGAAGAACTGAAGAAGCGAAAGGGGTAAGTGCCTATCTATGTATGTAGCAGAAATTGTTCGAAAGAGATCAGGGGCTCCGGTATTAAGCCGGAAGGAGATCGATATCATTGGAGAAAATTTAGTATCAGATTTTAATCCGGACGCCATGCACACACCGCAAGAGATAGATATAGATCTTTTTGTCCAGGATTATCTGGGAGCAGATCAGGATTTCCAATATTTATCTCATTGCGGTGTCTATCTGGGAATGACGGTGTTTAATGATACGGACAAGGTTCCTGTGTATGACCCTATTCAAAATCGGGCTGAGTATATTAGTGCCAGGGCCAATACGATTATTATTGACCGGACTCTTTTAGAAGAAAATCAGGAACATAGGTATCGTTTTACAATGGGACATGAAGCAAGCCATGCATTTTTACATACCCCATACTTTACTTATGACCCTAATCAGATAACTTTAATGGATCTGCTGGGGGAGAGAAAAGAAGCTGCAATGATACAGTGCAGGGTTGATACGAAAAAGATGAATTGTGAACAGCAGGCGGTCTGGACAGACAAAGAGTGGATGGAGTGGCAGGCCAATGCATTATCTTCCGCAATTTTAATGCCTAAGGCAATGGTTCATAAACTTGTGAGGGCTCTCCGGCAAAAGCCAGGATTTTCTCAGAAAAAAGAAATTCAAAGATGCTATATTGAAGCGGATACAGTTTCACAAGTTTTTAACGTGTCCTTTCAGGCAGCTACGATCCGGTTAAAAGAGTTGGGGATTATTCGGCAAGAAATTTGTATGACACAGCAAGTCCTTTGTTTTATGAGGGAGTAGTTCACCTATAAGGATATGGCGGGTTTCTTAAGAAGCCCGCAAAATTTTTAATCTTTATGTTCGCTAGTTAGCGAACAAGTAAATGAAGAAGGGGGATTGATACAGTGGAAGAATTTCAAATGGATATCCATTTAAGCTGTCCGTGGTGTGGTGGTAGCGAAATATTGGTAGATCACCGTACCAAGGCTACGATTTCTGTTCAGTGTGCAAAATGCAGAAAGATTTACAAAGCCTATCTGGACTTATTAAAAACAGAAAAATCTAAAGCCCAGAAACGTATGGGATGAAGAAGATAGAAAAGCTGACTGACCGTAGGGACAATTCAATAGTCACCAATAAGGGTCGGAGCTGACTGTAAATGTTTACAGTTATGCTCTGATCCTTTTTTTATTTCTATCAGCTACTTTTTACACTTTCTTATATGTAAACGGAGAATAAACGAGTAGATAAAAGTTTTGCGAAAAAGTTTTTTAAAGCGGTCAAAAGGTGTCCGGTTTAACCAATAAATTAAAGCCACGGAGCAAGGGAAAGGAGGTGTGACACGATGAGACCCAATGAACGAAGGGCGGCGATCTTCGATGCACTGTGCATTAGACGCCAGGATACAGTAGAAAATCTGGCGTCTGAGTTTGGCGTGAGTGAGAAAACCATCCGGCGTGATATTGAGGAACTATCGTGTTCATACCCAATTGAGACAGTTCGTGGCAGATATGGTGGCGGTGTGAAGGTAGCAGATTGGTACCATCAAAACCGGAAGACGCTCTCACCGGAACAGGCAGAACTTTTGAAAAGGCTGGCCCCCTCTTTGGAAGGAAATGACCTTGATGTTATGAACAGTATCATTTCCCAATTTTCTCCCTATTAAATCCAGAATACGGGAACACCCCCGAATGATTATGAAAGGTACAGGTGAATGACGATGAAAAAAATTTATATTTGTTCTCCCTATCGTGGTGATGTTGAGAGGAATGTAGCGCTTGCAAAAGCCCATGCTCGGTTTGCGGCCCGTTGCGGATATTGCCCTGTGGTTCCGCATTTGATGTATCCGCAGTTTCTAAAGGATTCTGATCCGGATGAGCGGATTCTCGGTATTACGCTCGGTGTAGAATTGATGAAGATTTGCGATGAGGTGTGGATTTTTGAAAGCACAATCAGTAATGGTATGGCGTTTGAATTGGAGCATGCCAGCAAGCTGGGAATTCCGGTACGCCTCTACTCTGATGATGGCAGCCGGATTTATCCGGAAACCATGATGATTGATGACCGCATCACGGATGCGTTCCGTCAGGCAGTATACAAACTGAGATTTGCTTAAGAAAGGATGTCACATATGAATGAAATTTATAAGACCCTCGCAGAAGGGTATGAAAAGCTGGCCGCTGGTTATCGTGCTTTGGCAGAAGACCAGAAGGATGAAAAAGTAGAGATGGCTGTTCCGGCTGAACCAGAGAAGAAAGAAATTTCCATTGAAGAAGTGCGGGCAGTTTTGGCAGCCAAGACTCAGGCTGGAAAGCGCCGGGAAGTGAAAGAACTGCTTTTGAAATATGATTCCGGGAAACTCTCTGGCGTGAAGCCGGAAAACTATGCAGCCCTTATGACTGATGCGGAGGCGCTCTGATGGGCGCTCATGCAAGGTTCTCTCCATCGGCGGCAAACCGCCTCATCCATTGCCCACCTTCTCTGGTGCTGGGCGAGGCATTTCAGGATGAGGAGAGTCCTTATGAGGCAGAAGGTTCCGCTGGCCATGCACTGGCAGAACATCTGATCAAAAAGCACCTGAAGCAGCAAACTCGCCGTCCGGTCTCTGATTACTATTCCGATGATCTGTTAGAAGCGGTAGATGATTATGTCAGTTTCGTAGTCGGTGAAATCGAAGCTGCCCGGAAGGAATGCCCTGATCCGATTTTCTCTGTAGAACAGAGGGTGGACGTTTCTGATTATGTGCCGGATTGCTTTGGCACAGCGGATATGGTGATCGTGACGGACAAGCTGGTACACATCATTGATCTGAAGCTGGGAAAAGGCGTTCCGGTGTATGCGGAGAAAAATCCACAGCTGATGATCTATGGGCTTGGCATTCTCGATATGGCCGAGATGCTCTTTCCGATAGAGACTGTTCGTCTGACCATTTTTCAGCCGAGACTTTCTAATTCCAGCACATGGGAGATTGCTCCAGAGGATCTGAAAGCATGGGGAAATGAAGTGCTGCGACCCGCCGGAAAATTGGCCCTGAAAGGCGAAGGATACCTAAGCGCTGGAAGCTGGTGTCGGTTCTGCAAAGCACGATTTACCTGCAGGCAGAGAGCTAAGGAAAATCTGAAGCTGGCCCAGATGGAGTTTAAGGAACCTGCACTTCTTACAGATGAAGAAATAGCGGAAGTGCTGAAGCAGGCGGATGAACTTTCTAAATGGGCAGCAGATATCTATGCCTACGCACAGGATCAGGCGATTGTCCATCATAAGCAGTGGGACGGTTTCAAGCTGGTAATGGGAAAGAGCAATCGGAAATACACCTCGGAAGAAGAGGTGGCTGCTGCCGCAAAAGCTGCAGGCTATACCGATATTTATAAACACACACTGCTGGGAATTACCGATATGGAGCGCCTGATGGGCAAAAAGGAGTTTTCCCGTATCCTCGGCGCTTTGGTGTATAAGCCCGCTGGGAAGATAACGCTTGTACCAGAGTCGGACAAGCGGGAAGCCATTCAAACATCAACCGCAGAAGCGGATTTTCAGAAGGAGGACTAACCTATGTCTAAAAATATGAACCCTACAAAAGTAATCGTACCCTGCCGTTTTTCCTATCTGCACTGTTGGGAGCCGGATTCCGTCAATGGCGGCGATCCCAAGTATAGTGTCTCGGCCATTATTCCGAAGAGCGACACGAAAACCATCAACGCTATCAAGGCTGCCGTAGAGCAGGCCAAGAAGGACTCCATTTCCAAATGGGGTGGGAAGATCCCGACCAATCTGAAGCAGCCTCTTCGGGATGGTGATATCGATCGCCCGGATGATGAAGCCTATGCGAACAGCTATTTCTTCAATGCGAACAGCCGTCAGGCACCTCAGGTGGTGGATTCCCATGTACAGCCGATTCTGGATCAGAGCGAAGTGTATTCCGGCTGTTATGGAAAGATCAGTGTGACCTTCTACGGATATAACTCCAACGGAAACCGTGGGATCGCAGCTGGACTCGGCAATATCCAGAAACTTCGTGACGGGGAGAGCCTTGGTGGACGCACCACAGCAGCAGAAGATTTTGAAACGGAAGAAGACGAGGATTTCCTTTCTTGATTATATTGGCGGGTGGTTTTCCACCCGTCTCTACATAAAAATATCCATTTGTTTGAAACAATTTTGCAAATAAAGGAGGGAAATTTTATGCCTATCCTGTCAATAGATATTGAAACTTATTCGGATGTGGATCTAACCAAATGCGGCGTGTATGCCTATTCGGACAGTCCTAATTTTGAAATTTTACTCTTTGCTTATGCATTTGATGAGAAGCCGACTCAGATTGTGGATTTTGCCTGTGGAGAACAGCTTCCAGAGAGGGTACTGGCTGCTTTGGAAGATCCGGCAGTTACAAAAGTAGCGTTTAACGCTCAGTTTGAGCGTACCTGTATCTCTAAGTATCTGGGACGGAGATTCTCCCCTTTTGGATGGCAGTGTACGGCCGTCCAGTCTGCCATGCTTGCCCTTCCCCTTTCCTTGGATAACGTGGGTGAAGTCCTGAATATTCAGAGAAAAAAGCTGAAGGAAGGTACTGACCTTGTCCGGTTCTTCTCCATGCCATGTAAGCCCACGATAGCCAACGGTGGCCGGACTCGGAACCGGCCAGAGGACGCACCGGAGAAATGGGAACGGTTCAAAACTTACTGCATCCGGGATGTGGATGCGGAGCGGGAGATCCGGCAGAAACTGTGGAAATTTCCAATCCCGAAATCGGAGATGGAACTGTACCGGATGGATCAGGAGATCAATGATCGGGGGATTCTGGTGGATCAACAGCTGGTGGAGAATGCAGTTCTCTGTGATAACCAGTACCGCCAGATGGTCATGACCAGAGCCTATGAACTGACCGGGCTTTCCAATCCCAACTCCCCGGCGCAGATTAAGGGTTGGCTTTCCGAGCATGGCGTGGAAGCGGAGAAGCTGGATAAAAAGACGGTCAAAGGGTTGATTTCGGAAACGGATGGAGAAGTACTGGAAGTATTGAAACTCCGGCTTTTGATGGCAAAGACCAGTGTAAAAAAGTATGAAGCCATTGAGCGCTCCGTCTGCTCGGACGGTCGGGTGCATGGCCTGCTCCAATTTTATGGAGCGAACCGCACGGGGCGCTGGGCCGGACGCTTGGTGCAGGTACAAAACCTCCCCCAGAACCACATCCCGGATTTGGAGCTTGCCCGTACCCTTGTGAAAGAACAGCGCTTTGAAGATCTGGATCTGCTATACGATTCCACGCCAGAGGTTCTGTCGGAACTGATCCGGACGGCCTTTGTACCAAAGCCCGGATGCCGGTTTATCGTAGCAGATTTTTCAGCAATTGAGGCAAGAGTCCTGGCGTGGTTCGCCGGGGAGCAGTGGCGGCTGGATACTTTCGCAGAGGGCGGAGATATTTATTGCGCTTCCGCATCGAAGATGTTCGGCGTCCCGGTGGTGAAACATGGCGTGAATGGGCATCTCCGCCAGAAGGGAAAAATCGCCGAGTTGGCACTGGGATACGGCGGTGCTGTGGGAGCGCTCACCTCGATGGGGGCATTGGATATGGGACTTCAGGAGGAAGAACTGCAGCCGCTGGTGAGCCAGTGGAGAAATTCTAATCCACATATCACAAAGTTCTGGTGGGAGGTGGATACAGCGGCAGTAAAGGCCGTGAAGGAGCGGACGGAGGTGGCAATGGGAAAACTGTGTTTTACTTACCGATCCGGCATCTTATTTGTCACCCTCCCCTCTGGCCGGAAGCTCTCTTATATCAAGCCCCGGATAACACAGAACCGCTTTGGAAGGGAGAGCCTTTCCTATGAGGGTGTCGGGGAAAGCAAAAAGTGGATGCGGATTGAAACATACGGCCCGAAGCTGGTGGAGAACATCGTGCAGGCTACGGCCCGTGATCTTTTGGCGCTGGCCATGCTCCGGCTTAGGAATCAAGGATTTGACATTGTGATGCATATCCACGATGAGGCTGTATTGGAAGTCCCAGAGGGCGTCTCCGGGGTAGAGGAGATCTGCAAGATCATGTCGGAGCAGCCGGATTGGGCGGCGGGCCTGCCCCTCCGTGCGGACGGTTACGAGTGTGCGTTTTATAAAAAAGATTAGAGGAGGATGCGCTATGGGGATCAGTTATAAGAATGGATCAGGATGTCCCGATCCGACAGCCTATTATGCTGTACAGCATATGGAAGCGGAAGAAAAGAGATTACACATCCGGTATCCGACCGGGCAGATGGTTTTGGAAATTGAGCGTTTCTTCCCCTGTACCGTTGCAAAAGCAAAGAAACTCTCTCTGTTGCTCCGGCGGTACTGTGAAAAATCAGAAAAGGAAAAACTGCGGCAGTTTCTGGTGAAACAAGAGATGAATTACCGCTCCCGGATAAAGGCGTATCAGAACCGGGAGAAAAAGACGGAAGATGAATCGGAAAAGCGGGAACTGCAGCGCTGTATCCGGGAGTGTGAAAGGATACTGCGGAGGATAGGAAGAAACATGGAAATCTTGATGGAGGAGGGAACCGAATGATCCGACTGAGTATTGGTAACTCCAGAATGGAGAAACACTGGAACCTTGTGGAGATGGAATTGTCCGAGTTTAGAGACCGGATCTTCCGCACCCAGAGGACTGCCGAGACGGTGGAGCAGTACCGGAAGCTGGGGAAAGCGAAGCAGGATGAGATTAAGGATGTGGGTGGTTTTGTCCTTGGCACATTAAAGGGCGGCCGCCGGAAGAAGGACTGTGTGATTACCCGGTCGGGGCTGTCGCTGGATATGGACTATGCAACAGAAGATATCATCGATCAGATCGAGATGTTCTTTTCTTTTCAGTGTTATGTGTATTCCACGCATAAGCATACACCGGAAAAGCCAAGACTCCGTCTCATCATCCCTCTGTCCCGTGAGGTGACACCGGATGAGTACTGCGCTGTTTCCAGAAAAGTTGCGGAAGAGATCGGGATTGAACTGTTTGATGATACCACTTATGAGCCGAGCAGGCTGATGTACTGGCCTTCCACCTCTTCCGATGGGGAGTTCGTGTTCCGGGAGATCACGGGAGACCTGCTCGATCCGGATAAGGTTCTTGCTAAATACACGGACTGGCACAATACAGCGGAGTGGCCAGTGTCCAAACGGCAGCAGACCATTGTCCGCAGGGATATGAAAAAACAGGCTGATCCTCTGGAAAAGCCGGGAGTGGTCGGAGCGTTCTGCCGTGCCTACAGTATCACGGAAGCGATGGATACTTTCCTGACCGATGTGTATAAACACAGCGCTATGTCCGGCCGATATGACTACATTCCTGCTGACTCGCAGGCCGGTGTCGTGATCTATGAAGACCGTTTCGCATACAGCCACCATGCCACTGATCCGGCCTGTGGAAAACTGATGAATGCGTTTGATGTTGTCCGTATTCACAAGTTTGGAGGATTGGATGCAAAGGCAAGTGAAGATACCGATCCGGCGAAGCTGCCATCCTTTAAGGCCATGCAGGAATTTGCCATCCAAGATCAGCGGGTGAAAGCCCAGCTTGCCAAGGAGCGGACGGAGGCGGCGCAGGCCGAGTTTACGGAGGAAGATGCAGAGAACTGGCAGACTCTTCTGGAATTGGACAAGCAGGGTAAGGTAAAAGACACGCTTACCAATATTGCCCTGATTCTTCGGTACGACCCGAAGTTGAAGAACATCGTCTTCAACGAGTTTAAGTGCATGGTGGATGTGATTGGGCCATTGCCGTGGCGGCAGGTGAAACCCGGCTGGGGTGATACGGATCTTTCCTGTGCCAAGCTGTATTTTGAGCGTGTCTATGGGATCTGGTCACCGACAAAGTTTAAGGACGCCTTGCTGGCCGTGGTATCTGCGGAGAGGCTCTATCACCCCATCAAAGAATACTTTTCTACCCTGCAGTGGGACGGGACAGAGCGGCTGGATACACTCTTGATCGACTATCTGGGTGCGGAAGATACAACCTACATCCGTGCTGTTACCCGGAAAACCTTTACCGCTGCGGTAGCCAGAGTGTATGAACCGGGGATCAAGTTTGATTCCATCCTTGTGCTGAACGGCCCGCAGGGGATCGGGAAATCTACCCTGTTTGCCCTGCTGGGAAAAGACTGGTATTCAGACAGCCTTTCCATTTCTGATATGAAAGATAAGACCGCCGCTGAGAAGCTGCAGGGATATTGGATTCTGGAACTGGGAGAGCTGGCCGGGATCAAGAAGGTGGATGTGGAGACCGTGAAATCTTTTGTTACCAGAACGGATGATAAGTTCCGGCAGTCCTATGGCGTGGCTGTGGAGAGTCATCCCAGATCCTGCATCATTGTGGGAAGTACCAACTCCGAGGGAGGCTTTCTGCGGGACATTACCGGGAACCGGCGCTTCTGGCCGGTACATGTTTCCGGGCATGGCCGGTTCCACCCGTGGGAACTGCAGGAGGTGGATCAGGTCTGGGCAGAGGCATTGGAGCGTTATCACAATGGAGAGGAATTGTATCTGAAAGGCCGGGTGGCGGCAGATGCTTATGTCATGCAGCAGGATGCGATGGAGTCCGATGACCGGGAAGGCGTGATCGCAGAGTATCTGGAGACGCTGCTCCCTGCGAACTGGGATCGGATGGATCTATACCAGCGGAGAAGTTTCCTCGGCGGCAGCGAGTTTGATGGTACGCCCACGGCGGGAACCGTGCGCCGGGAGAAGGTCTGCATCATGGAAATCTGGTGTGAGTGCTTTGGAAAGGAGCGCCAGAACCTGAAACGGACGGATTCCTATGAGGTGGAATCCATCCTGATGAAGATTGGTGGCTGGGAGCCGATACAGGGACTCAAAAGCGGAAAAACCCGTTTTCCCCTTTATGGCCCACAGAAGACATTCGTGCGATGCAAGGAACAGCCGGATTAAGTTGGGAACGTTCCGTTGTATCTTTGGAGACTCAGGGAACACAGGTCTGGAACAGGCAAAACCCCTTTGAAATCAAGCGGTTGGCGATAGCCTGTTCCTATGTTCCTAAGAAAAACCATATTGAGGATAAAAGATAGAAAAATATATAGAAATAGGCACACGTATATACGTGTACGCGCGTATAGGATTTTTGGTACTGGGAACAGCACTAAGGAACAGGAGGTTTTTTTCGTGAGGGAAAGTGTCGTAGAAAAGAAGTTCGCTGCGGAGGTAAAAAAGCGTGGTGGGCTGGCTGTCAAATTCGTCTCCCCCGGATTCAATGGGGTGCCCGACCGCTTGGTTCTCTTCCCCGGAGGAAGGATGGCCTTTGTGGAATTGAAGGCTCCGGGAGAAACCATGCGGCCCTTGCAGCAGTACCGGGCAAGGCAGCTGGCCGCATTGGGCTTTCGTGTTTATACCGTGGATCGCAAAGAAATGATTGGAGGGATTTTGGATGAAATACAGACCACATAACTATCAACAGTACGCAGCAGATTTTATTCTGGAACATCCGGTTTGCTGTCTGATGCTGGATATGGGACTTGGGAAAACGGTGATCACGCTTTCTGCCCTGTGGGAACTGGCATTGGATCGTTTTGATATCGGGAAAATTTTAGTGATTGCTCCAAAGCGTGTGGCCACGGACACTTGGCCGAAGGAGCTACAGAAATGGGAGCATTTAACAGGGCTGACCGCTTCACTGGTTGTGGGGAGTCAGAAACAACGGGAAGAAGCTCTTGCCAGTCCGGCATTTTTATATATCATCAATCGGGAAAATGTCAGCTGGCTGGTGCAAAACCACCGTTGGGATTTTGATACGGTGGTCATTGATGAATTATCCAGCTTCAAATCGAATAAAGCAGAACGGTTCAAAGCCATGAAAAAGGTGCGCCCTCTGGTGAACCGGGTGATCGGTCTGACCGGGACACCGGCCCCCAATTCCCTTCTGGATCTCTGGCCCCAGATGTATCTTCTGGACATGGGGCAGCGGCTGGGCAGATTTATCACCGGATATCGGGAGCGGTTCTTCAAACCGGATAAAAGAAACCGGGAGATCATCTATAGTTACAAACCCCGTGAGGGAGCAGAGCAAGCCATCTATTCCCTGATCTCGGATATCTGCATCTCGATGAAGGCTGTGGATTATCTGGATATGCCGGAATGTATCTACAATCGGGTGAAGGTGGAGATGAACCGGAGAGAGAAAAAAATCTATGATAACTTCTGTCGGGATATGGTAGTGCAGATCGGAGAGGAAGAACTGGATGCGGTCAGCGCAGGTGCTTTGTCCAATAAACTTTTACAGATGGCCAATGGTGCCGTGTATAACAGCGACCGGAAAGTCCTCCCGATCCATGACCGGAAGCTGGATGCTCTGGAGGATCTGGTGGAAGCGGCCAATGGAAAACCACTGCTAGTAGCCTTTTGGTACAAGCATGATCTTTCCCGTATCCGGGAGAGATTCCCGGCGGCTCGGCGCATCGACACTTCGGAAGATATCACGGATTGGAATGCCGGGAAGATCCCTTTAGCACTGATCCATCCAGCCTCTGCCGGACATGGGTTGAATCTTCAAGAGGGTGGCTGCACTATCGTCTGGTTTGGGCTGACATGGTCTCTGGAGCTATACCAACAGCTGAATGCCAGACTCTGGAGACAAGGACAGAAACACACGGTGGTGATCCACCATATCATCACTAAGGATACCCATGACGAGGATGTGATGAAGGCTCTGGAGAATAAAGATATGCGGCAGTCTAGTTTGATAGAAGCTGTCCGTGCAAGGATTGGAGGGTAAGTGATGAGTGAAAGGATAGAAAAAATCATAAAGGAATATCATCGGATGAAGAAGGAGCGAAACTGTCTGGAGCATCAGATCCGGAATTTCAGAGGGATTTCTGAGAAGGAGATGATCGACTCCATGAACTTTCATTCCCCGGAAGGTGAACGGGTTCAGACCAGCAATATTTCCAATAAGCCCGCCTCGATTGCACTGAATTATCATGAACGTATGGAGCGGATCAATCAGGAGTGGTATGAACATCTGGAAAAACAGTATCTGATGCTGGATGAAGAAATCAGGTTCTTTGAGGCGGCGCTGTCAGCCTTAAGTGGCTATCTACCGGAATTTATGGCAGACATGGTGGTTAACGGTTGCACGTGGGATTATCTGTGTGAGCATTATCATATCTCCCGGACGATGGTGGCAAAGAACCGCCGGAAAGCGATCCGGGAACTGGAGGAACTGTATGCGCAGCGAGATGCCGAGATGGTGTCCTATATGCTGAGTTAAGGAGGCGAATATGATGGAATGCAGACGAGGCGATATTTATTTTGTGGACTTTGGCAGAGATACTGAGAGTAGCCTGCAGTGCGGTATCCGCCCGGCTCTTGTGGTCAGCAATAACCGGGCGAATGAAAATTCCCCGGTGATTACGGTAATCCCTCTGACAGGGAGAACATATAAAAGGCCTCACTTCCCTACCCATGTGCTGATCCCGAAGACTTCTGGTACCGGACTAGCCAGAAACAGTATGGCGCTGGCGGAGCAGGTCAGCACTATTGACAAGTCTTGCCTCATGGAGAAAAAAGGAAGTGTTACAGATATGGAAATTATGGCTACTGTTACAAAGGCATTACAGATACAGATTGGAGCTGTGGAGAGATATAATGTTAGTGTATAATTATTATTGGCAAAGATAGGAAATATTCCTAAATAAAAAAAGGGAAGCAGAGAAAATTTCTACTTCCCAATCATACAGTTTTTCTTTATGATGTTAGTTGCGAATAAAACACGTAAAGGAGACTGTATGATGAAATCTATTGTAGAAGAAAAGTTGGTATCTTTCAAGACCCTGGAGCAGAAAGTTTTCGCATATGTTTGCGAATTGGGCAGGATGATCACCCAGATCATTCTGGAAAACTATGACGATGAGCTGGCAAAAGAAAGAAATCCAAAGGTTTACAGAGACAAAGGGAAACGGAAAACCTCGATTAAAACCGTATATGGGGAAGTGGAATACTCCCGAAGAGTTTACCGGACAGAACAGGAGGATGGAAGGACTGCCCATATCTACCTGCTGGATCAGGCAATGCAGATGGAGAAGATCGGGCTGATCTCTACGAACCTTGCAGAGAAGATTGCCCTGACAGTAACAGAGTCCCCTTATCGTGTCAGCGCGGATATGATCAGCGATGCCTGTGGACAGACAATCAGTCATGGAGGTGTCTGGAACCTGATTCAGCAGCTGGGAGAAAGGATCAGCGAAGAGGAGGAACACGCAGTACAGCAGATGGAAGCAGACCAGGCGGAGGGGAAACGGTCAGTCGGAATTCTTTTTGAGGAGATGGATGGTGTATGGCTGCGGATGCAGGACTCCAGCCATAAAAAGGCACCGAAGCAGGAGATGAAGGTGTTCACGATGTATGAGGGGTGGGATGCGGACAGCCCGAAACGGAGCCGCCTTGTGAACAAGAAGATGCTGGCAGGGATGGAGAAAAGCGACCGGTTCCATCAAAAACGGGAAGCACTGATCGAAAAGGTTTATAATGCGGATGAGATCGGCCAGCGTATCCTGAACGGAGATGGAGGGAGCTGGATCAAAGAGAGTTATGACCCGGAGGTTCTCTTCCAACTGGACCGGTTCCATATTTATAAGGAGATCAAACAGAAGATCCGAGATGTAGAAGCCCAGGAACAGATCAAAGAGCTTTTGGAGCAGAAGAAAGTCGAGGAGATGCTGGAATATATCCAGATCTATGCAGACAGCATAGAGAGTGATGATCCGAAAGATACCGGGAGCAAAAATGCAAGGGGACTCTACAAATATCTGTGGAATAACCGGGAAGGGCTGATCCCATACCGGGAAAGGGGAATGGAGCTGCCAGACGCCCCGGAAGGGATCCTATATAAAAACATGGGCGTGCAGGAGAACCAGAACTGTACGGTGATCACAATGCGGATGAAGCATCGGAGGATGAGATGGTCCGTACAAGGGGCAAATAACATGGCGAAAGCCCTGTACCGGAAAGAGAACAGAGAACTGATCGATATCATTGAGCGGTATACGGATGGGCTGGTATTCACCATGCAGATAGAGGAAATCGTCAAAACACTGAGTGCTGCGAAAGCACCAAAGAAAGACGGGAAAGGGAATCCGTATATAGAGGCCATTACACATCATATGCCCCTCTTGGATGCCATGCGGACAGCATCAAGAAAAGCGTTTGCAAGAGCCTTCTGCTAAAAAAAGGATGAAAACGAAGAGAGAAAAGTCCACTTTAAATTATCTGAAAATAGAAGAAAAAGACTGACATTAGAAAAAGAAGAAAAAGTGCCAACGATTACTTGACATATACAGATATAATTGATTGCTTTACTTTCAGAGATGCACTTGGTATTATAATAGTAAGCTTGGAATTTGTATTTAATCTGTTATCTATATAATAATTAGCAAAATAAAGAGATGAAGGGAGAAAAGTATGCCGTATAACTATAAGGGAGATTTATACAAAGGAGAAATTGTTAAAAAATTACAGGACATGGGATATAATGTTAAGAGCGTAAATGCTTTAAATAAGATTATGGAAAAAATGGGATTGTTAGTTCATTATGGTAATGGGTGGGGAACTACTGATAAAGGTGCTAGGTTCTCAATGTGGCATAAAGGTGTATTGAATTCTGATGCATGGCACCCTGAAATTGTTGACGAAATCGTTAAATATTTAAAGAATAACTAGTATTCGATGAACAAAATGCTAAGTTGTATAATTGAAAGGATGGTAGAAATGAAAAATTATACTGTGGCTTCTAAGATTACATTAGGAATATGCTTTTGTTTCATTATTTGTGCTGTGGTAAATGGATTTACTGGATTTATAAATACAAGAATCTCAATTGGTGCAACACTAATCTGCATTATTGGGTTTAGTATAGCCATATTTGCGATTACAATAATGGAGAATGAAAGGCAAAAGAGAAAAGCAAACGAATCTTAAATTGTTCTGCTAATTGGTTTACTAAAGGTGTACTGTTTTTTCAGATCCTCTGTGCTATCATTATAATTGCCGAAATAAGACAGGGCTTGGAGTGCAAACTTCAGGTCCTTTTTTCGTGGCCGGGCGGGGCTTTATCCTTTCACCCGTCTGTACATAGAAGGGAGTGGAAGCGTATGGATACAGAGAAGATGCGGGCAGCATTGTTATATCTGAAGAAAAAGAAGCCGGAACTGACCGTGCAGCAGTACCGCACGATCAAAGGGCAGATCCTTGCCGGTGATGAGGATGGTGCGATCCGTGGCATTGACCGGGTGGTGGAACGGAACCGGAGAGGATGTGGGTATCATGCCATGTAGGCCGAACACCCCGTGCAAGCATCCGGGCTGCGGCAAGCTGGTTCCCTACGGCACCCTGTACTGTGAGGAACACAAACCCTTCCACCAGCACGACAGGAAGACCACCAGTGAGAAAGGATACGGGAGCCGCTGGCAGAAGGCAAGGGCTGTGTACCTGCGGTCTCATCCCCTTTGTGTGAGGTGCCTTGCCAAAGGACGTTATGTGAAGGCAACGGTTGTGGATCATATCATTCCTCATCGGGGAGATCGGAAATTGTTCTGGGATCGGGACAATTGGCAGGCTCTTTGCAAATCCTGCCACGATTCCAAAACGATGACAGAGGACAGATACGAGGAATTTCACTACCCGGAGGGGCGGTCGAAATCTCTGTGACTTTGCTGCCAAAAGACCGGCGCCCCCTCAAACGTGAATTTCTGCGAAATTAAAGAGGGGGGATACCTGCCGGGGCAAAGAAAATACGAAAAATTTTTGACAGGCGGCGAGAAAAGATGCGGATTTCCTGCATCTGAGCTGCTTGCCAAACAGAATATCATTTGCCAAAAAGTTAAATTTTAGGCTGGGAAACTTATCCGCAAAGGTGGGTTTTCCAGCTTTTTCTTTTGAAACCATTTAGCGAAAGGATGTGAAGCAATGACCGATTTTCAGGCAAAACAGATACGGGAATTACGGCTTCGGGGCGCTGGATATAAATCCATTGCTTCCGCTGTCGGACTTTCCAGAGATACTGTCCGGAATTATTGTAAGAGTCACGGACTGGACGGATACGCCTCTGCCCTTGTTTTGAATGTGAAAGAACAGATGGAAAGCGGAACGGCGTGTCTTTGCTGCGGCAAAGAACTGATCCAGCCTTCCACCGGAAGGAAACGGAAGTTCTGCTCAGACAAATGCAGGCGGGAATGGTGGTCAGCCCATCCGGAAGCTATCAAGCGGAAAGAGACCGCTTTTTATGAAGCAACCTGCGCTTATTGTGAGAAAACATTCCGGTCATATGGAAATAAGAACCGCCGGTACTGCTCCCATGAATGTTATGTGAGGGATCGGTTCTGGAGGAAAGAAGAAGGACGGGAGCCTTATGTCGGCCCCGATGATCGTAAGGAGGTACAGGCATGAGTGCGATGGAATGGAAAACCTTGCCCGTGGACGCTTTGCGTCCGGCGGCATACAATCCCCGTAAAAAACTGAAAGCCGGGGATAAGGAATATGAGAAGATTAAAAACTCTATTTTGGAATTTGGCTATGTGGAGCCGATCATTGTCAATTATGATATGACCGTGATCGGCGGACACCAGCGTCTGACGGTGCTGAAAGACTTGGGATATACAGAAGTCCAGTGCGTTGTGGTTCATATTGAAGATGAGCATAAGGTAAAAGCGTTGAATATCGCCCTGAATAAGATTACGGGTGCTTGGAATGAGGAACTGCTGGCAGACTTGCTGGTGGATCTGCAAAGCGTGGACTTCAATACTGACCTGACGGGCTTTGAGGCTCCGGAGATCGAGCAGCTGTTTTCTAAAGTTCATAACAAGGACATTAAGGAAGATGACTTCGATGTAGAAGAAGAATTAAAAAATCCGCCGATCTCTCGGAAAGGTGATATCTGGTTCCTAGGCAGGCACCGTGTGATCTGTGGAGATTCTACGCTTCCAGAGACATACACGAAACTCATGGAAGGGCGGAGAGCCAATCTGGTTCTTACCGATCCGCCCTACAATGTAAATGTAGAAGAAACCGCTGGAAAGATCCAGAATGACAACATGCCGGATGAGGATTTCTATAAATTCCTGTTTGCAGCATTTGTAAATATGGAACAGAACATGGAAAATGATGCATCCATCTATATGTTCCATGCGGATTCCAAAGGACTGATCTTCCGGCAAGCGTTCCATGATGCCGGATTTTATCTGTCCGGCTGCTGTATCTGGAAGAAGAATGCTCTGGTATTGGGACGTTCCCCATACCAGTGGCAGCACGAGCCGTGCCTGTTTGGCTGGAAGGTCGGTGGGAAGCATCAGTGGTACTCCGACCGGAAGCAGACCACCATCTGGGAATATGACCGTCCGAAGTCCAGCAAGGAGCATCCGACCATGAAGCCAGTGGCACTGATGGCTTATCCGATCCAGAATTCCTGTATGAGCAATTGCATCGTTTTAGATCCATTTCTGGGATCTGGCTCTACCCTGATCGCCTGCGAAGAAACTGGGAGGATATGCTATGGGGTAGAGCTGGATGAAAAGTTTTGTGATGTGATTGTGAAGAGATATGTAGAGAAAACAGAGTCTGGTGATCAGGTATCTGTTCTCCGAGATGGTGAGAAGATCCCCTATTCACAGCTTTCTAAAGACGAGGAAGAAATCCCTCTGTTTTAATATCTTCGTAAAATGGAAAATAGGACTTGCTATTTTTGCCTTTTAGAGTGATTAATGTACTACCAAAACGAAGGAGGCAAAATCAATGAGGATTGAAACCAAAACAGACAACCGGAGAAAGATGGTGCAGGACATCGCAGAATTTACAGGAGAAGAACTGCACTATGTGGGGCCTCCCACCTTTTCCTACACAGTGGGCCGCCTTACCATTGACCGGGACGGCGTGATCACAAGCGAGACAGAGGAAGGAGAAGATTTTCTGACACAGTTTTTGCAGGAGAAAGGCTATCTGGAAGACCCTGTGGATGAAGTGAAAATTGAGATCCCGGCAGATACCGGAGAGGGGAAATTTTTGCAAAACTTACTTTTTATGATCCATGCACGGGCTTATTTGCTCAACCGGATCACAAGGTATGAGACCTTTGCGGTTAGCGATTCCCTGTTGGAAAAGCTGGAGCAGCTTTCGGAGGAGAATGCCGGGGAGAATTTACAGACCATTCTGTCAACGGATACGGCGGCCCTGAAGGGGCTTTCGGTGGAAGAAGGCAAAGTGATCTTTACTTTCCCCCTTTCGCCTGACAGTGCGAAAAATAAAGCATATTCCGAATTGGCGGCAAAGATTGTCACAAAAGCGAAGGAAGCCAAGAGAGTCAGCGCCACTCCGGTGGTGGAAGAGAATGAAAAATATTATCTTCGTATCTGGCTGGTACAGCTTGGCCTGGCTGGTACGGCGAATAAGGAGTCAAGGAAGGCTCTGCTGGCTGGTTTGAAAGGACACACGGCTTTCCGGACAAAAGAGGAGGCGGAAAAATTCAGCATTATCCAGAAGGAAAGGCGTGCCGCTGTGAAAGCAGCGCAAATGAACAATCAGGAAAGTGAAACGCTCGGAGGGAATGCATGATGGAAGATACCTTATCGAAAACGGCACAGGCAAAAAAACTTCTGCTTGAATTTTGGAGTGATTTTCAACCGCATTCCGTCCATGAGTTCCGGGATTATTTGAAGAAAAATAATATTACAATAGTTGACCGTACTCATATCAGCAGCGCTGTTTATACGGCAACCCAGCAAGACATCTTGGTACGTGTGGATCGGGGAAACTACCAGGCGGGAATAAACTTTCATGAAGATATAGAAATTCCTATGAAAAAGATGGCTGGTATCCAGTCTGTTCTCCTGCAGACAAAACGTGTGTTGTCCATTCCTATCAATATTGTGGAGCTTACCCCTAAAGAACGGGAACTGATACCAAGGCTACAGGAGTTATATCAGGAATGCGAAAGAATGTTGGAGGAACTGGAGAAAGATGAAGACGAAAATGAAGTTTCCAAAGGAAGAGATTGTTGATTGCATCCGTAAGCAACTGTAAAAACACACAAATTTTTTCGCTGAAGATTGTGCAATATATGCCTCAGAATTGACTTGCTATTATCGGCCTTCAGAGCGAATATGTGTACTACCAAAAGGGAAAACACACAAAACGAAATGGAGGATTTTATAATGAATGAGAAAGTTGCAAGACAGATTGAGGAAATGAAGAAACAGACCATCGGAGTTGAGGTGGAAATGAACAACATTACCAGAGAGAAAGCTGCAAGAGTGGCAGCCAGATACTTTGGAACCCATCGTTATGAGAACACTGCAGGCCGCAACGGATACAGCACATGGTCAGCATGGGATGCACAGGGCCGGGAATGGAAATTTCAGAAGGACGTCAGCATTGCAGGACTGGATAGCGAAAAATGCGAAATGGTTACTCCGATTTTGACCTACTCGGATATAGAAACTTTACAGGAACTGATCCGGCAGCTGCGCCACGCAGGAGCAAAGAGCGATGCCACCAGAGGATGCGGTGTTCACATCCATATCGGAGCCAAAGGCCATACACCGCAGACGCTCCGCAACCTGGCAAACATCATGGCCAGCCACGAAAGCCTGATTGCAGATGCTTTGAATCTTGATCATGGCAGGATGAGACGCTACTGCCGGACGGTTGATCCACGGTTTCTGGAACAGGTCAACCGCAGAAAGCCAACTACGATGACACAGCTTGCCGATATTTGGTACAGTAGCCACGATGCAAACTGCAGCAGGAGCCACCACTACAATGACAGCCGTTACCATATGCTAAACTACCATGCAACATTTACAAAAGGGACGGTCGAATTCCGGCTTTTCCAGTTCGATGAGCCCACAGGAGAACGCAGGGGCGGGCTTCACGCAGGACAGCTTAAGAGTTACATTCAGCTTTGCCTTGCACTGAGCCAGATGGCTAAGACTTTAAAAACAGCCAGCCCGAAACCACAGCAGAATGAAAATCCAAAATACGCCATGCGGACTTGGCTCCTCCGGCTGGGATTTATCGGGGATGAATTCAAAACTGCCAGGGAAATCCTGACGAAGAGACTGGCAGGAGATACAGCCTTTAGACACGGACGGGAAGCTGCTTGAAGGAATTAGCCTCCTGCCACCTTATGAACCGCTTCGGCGGTCTTAAGGTGGTAGAAGGGTAATCCCTTCGGAAAGGATGGATACTAAAATGAAAAAAAGATACTACATTGCTTATGGCAGCAACTTAAACATCCGGCAGATGAGGATGCGCTGCCCTTCTGCACGGATCATCGGGACTTCTGAGATCCCGGATTATGAATTGATTTTTAAAGGAAGTAAGACCGGATCTTATCTGACGATTGAGCCAAAGAAAGGCAGCTGGGTTCCGGTTGCAGCGTGGGAAGTAAGTGCCGAGGATGAGCAGGCGCTGGATCGCTATGAGGGATTTCCTACTTTTTATTACAAGAAAGAAATGCTCCTTCCGATCAAGGGAATCCGAAGCGGAAAAATCCGGCCGCGGAATACATTCGTGTACATCATGCATGAGAATAGAGTATTAGGCGTGCCGAGTAATTTTTATATGCAAACATGCTTAAGTGGCTATAAAAGTTTTGGGTTTGATCCTAAATTTTTGCATGAGGCCTATGACAGGAGCAGGGAGGTGGAAAGATGATCGGTTCAAAAAGATGGGCAAAGCAAAGCTGGCGCAGAGGCAGGGGGCCTTACAGTTTAAGGGGAGAATTAAAGTTTTCAATAAAAAAGAATAAGAGATATTTCAATCGGCAGGTTTGCCGTTGTACTACAGATCTGCCAAATGGAAATACATATCGGAAACTGGCAGGAGAAAAAGTGTGGGATTATGTAGTGTGATATAAGGAGTTCGTCATGAAAGAAATAAGTATTACCCAGATTAAAATCTGCCCACGATGCGGACAGGCATACTACGAGGCTCCTGCTCTTTCCAGAATAGATAATCAAACGCCGATCTGTCCGGATTGTGGAACAAGAGAAGCGTTGGAAAGTATGGATGTTGATCAGGAGGAGCAGGAAGTAATTCTTGCGATTATCCATCGCCAAAGAAGAAATTTATGATAAGAAATTTTTTATAAAAAATTATGGAGTACGGAAGCCGAGAGGCTTCTGTCTCTTGTTATATATTTTGATGAGGTCGCTACATGGCGGCTTTTTTTATTGCCTATCGGACCAGAGAGGAGGTGGGAGCGATGGCGCAGAGAGGCAGGAAACCGAAGCCGACTGCACTAAAGATGCTGGAGGGGAATCCGGGCGGTCGGCCTTTAAATACAAAAGAACCAAGGCCAGAGAAGAAGGCTCCACGCTGCCCTTCCTGGCTGGAAGATGAGGCAAAAAAAGAGTGGAAGCGTATGGCGAAAGTGTTGGAACAGATGGGACTTCTGACAGAAATGGACATGGCGGCCTTTGCCGGATACTGTCAGGCATATGCCCGTTGGAAGGAAGCGGAGGAATTCCTGACGCAGCACGGCTCTATGGTGCGGACGCCAAATGGCTATCTGCAGCAGGTGCCGCAGGTATCCATCGCCCAGACCAATATGAAGATTATGCTGAAATTTTGTGAGCAGTTCGGTCTGACGCCATCGGCCCGGAGCAGGATCGTTGGCGGAGAGAACAGCGATGAGGAAGATGAAATGGAGAAATTGCTGGAAGGAGGCGGATGTTGATGGATTTTCAATACACACCTTCTCCCTTCA
>QWCV01001147.1_pt1 | contig 27275 bp, 25 predicted proteins | sample 1972621 | NCBI WGS metagenome assembly QWCV01 (sample SAMN09866699, study PRJNA288562) | Human gut metagenome isolate pre2_stool, whole genome shotgun sequencing... | isolation source: gut | host: Homo sapiens | place: USA: California | reverse complement strand
TCTTCACTTGTAAGTGATTTCTTCTTTGACATAAAATAACCCCCTTTAGAGTTACACCATTTTATTATTTCATGTGTCTACTCTAAGGGGATTATATCAGGCGATGATACCGACAATATCATAACTGTAGATGTAGCAGACGATTTCAAAGATCTTATGCAGAAATATCTTACCGCCAACAGCCGTTATGATGTCAGCTCTGCTATAGCAGCGGCTTTTGATGAAACTACGCCAAACGTTATGGACGGTCATGTAGAGTGGCTGTTCGTGATATGGGGACTTCTCCTGTCAGGTATCGGGGCTTATGAGATATATCAGACGCTTATCACGAATAAAAAGGCTTACCGAAGCGCAGTGAAATGTGCAAATGATGCAAAAGAGGACACCTGCGAATACTGCGGAAATGTCTATGTTATCGGCACTTGTCATGAGTGCCCACACTGCGGAGCGCCGCTCAGACCACATAACGTGGAAACAGAACAGCCTGTCGCAGATGCTGCCAAAAAATAAGAAAGGGGTAAATAATAAATGCCACATTCATCGGGAGGCGGCTCTCACGGAGGAGGATCACACGGAGGCTCGCATCACAGCAGCCATTCGCACGGAGGCTCAGGAAGAAGCTCACGCCACGTAAGAAGCACCTATTTTCCGGACGCAAGAAGATATGTATATTATGATCATCACAGACCTGTCTATGTCTATGCAGATTATGACATAACCGAAAAAAGAAGTCCTTTGAGATTTCTTATGCTGCTTTTCTATCTGCCGTTTATTTTATTCACATTTTCTATGTTTGCCGAGGCTTATCATCACCCTCATAAGCTTCCCCAAAATTATGATTATAAAATAGTTGTGGAGGATAAAGCAAATGTCCTTGGCAACACCGCAGAGCTTAGGAACTCGCTGGTGGCATTTTATAACCGCACCGGTATCTCACCTGCGGTCATAACAGTGGAAAATTCCGATTGGCAGGGAAATTATTCAGATCTTGAAAATTATGCCTATGATCTGTATGTGAACCACTTTGCGGACGAGAGCCATTGGCTCATAGTTTACTCTACCCCTGACGGCTATTCTTCCTCTGACGGCTTTGAGGATTGGTATTGGGAGGGTATGCAGGGCAATGATACAGATGATGTTCTGACAAAATCTGTAACGAACAGCTTCAATGACGAGCTGCAGAATAATCTCACGGCGAGAACACGCTATACAGTGTCCTCGGCTATCAGCACATCATTTGACGACCTGACGCCTACCGTAATGAAGAGTAAAGTGAATTGGACTATACTATTTACTTCGATCGCCATTCTGGCATTTGTGTGTCTGCACGCCTGCCTTATGATAGGTATAAATCCAAAGGCGAGAAAATATGCCAAAGCAAAGCCGTGTTCTGACGCAGCTCAGGAAAAAGCCTGCGAATATTGCGGCTATACCTATGTCGTAGACACCTGTACAGAATGTCCTCATTGCGGAGCGCCTATCCCACCAGAGGATCAGCCTGGGGCACGATTTACTTGATAAAAAAATCACCGCCTGAGAAGCTATTTCTCTCAGGCGGTTTTGTTTGTCATTTTTAGCCGTACATTTCAGTCTGCTCAGCGTAGCTGTAGATTATCTCGGAGTCAGGGTCAATGGCAACTCCCTTTGCGTGGAAAAGCTCTGTTATGGTAACGAACTCGTAGCCCTGTTCTTTGAGGGCAGGGATTATCTTGTCAAGGGCTTCAACTGTCTGAACGTTTCCGTTCATATCGTGAAGCAGGATAATGCCGCCGTCCCTAGCCTGTGCAAGCACCTTTTCAACACGTTCCTCAACGCCTATGGCATTGTTATAGTCCTCTGCACCGTATCCGCATATAAACGGCATATCTATAACGTCAAACATTGTCTGGTTCACCGCAATATATGGCGGACGGAAAAACTGTGGACGTTCGCCAACAGCCTCTTCCACCTTGTCAGAGGTAAAGTCTATCTCGGCCTTTATTTCCTCTGCGGTCATTTTTGTCATGTCAGGGTGGCTCTGAGAGTGGTTTTCAATGTCACAGCCCATGTTGTAAGCACGCTTCATGACCTCTGCACTCTCGTCTGTGATGTTGTTTCCGATAACGAAAAACGAAGCCACAATGCCGTGTTCTTCAAGCTTGTCAAGAACAAGGGGAGTTGTGTCAGTGTTAGGGCCGTCATCAAAAGTGAGGGCTATCACTTTTCCGTAGTCAGACTTGTCACGAAGCTGTCTGCGCTTATTCTGTGAACTGCTGTCCTCAGCCTTTGAGCTTTCTTGTTCCAGACTGCTGTTTTCACCAGTCCCACAGCCCACTCCCATAGCAAGACTGAACGCCACCGCACCCATAAGAATAGTCTTAAGCACCTTTTTCATAAGATTTTCTCCTTCATATTTATTATCTCTATGATAGCATATTCCCACTTGATTTTCAATAGAATTTGATGATAAAGCAACAAAAAAACGAGCGGTCAAAAACCGCCCGTCAAATGTCTTTTATTTTTCAGAATGTTTCTTGTCCTTGAAGAATTTTCTGTATATTGCCACTGTTATAACAGCATAAATCGTTCCCGTTAGAACGCCTGCGATAACGTCGAATGGATAGTGTACACCAACATACAGCCGTGAGAACGCAATGAGTGTTGCCACTATAAGTGCAGGCACGCCATATTTTTTCGGCATCTCCATGAACATTACCACCGCCACTGCAAAGGAAGCTCCCGAATGTCCAGACGGGAACGAGTAGTCCGATTGTGCCCCTATTATCCTGTTAAGCCCCTCGACCACCTCGTAAGGTCTTGTTCTGGCAATAATGTTTTTGAGAATGATGTTGTTTATAAGAAAAGTCACCGCAAGGGAGCATGAACACACGATGCCTGTTGTTCTAGTCTTTTTCAGTATGAGAAGTAAAACGCATATGCCTATCCATAATGCACCTCCGTTTGCAAGATATGTTATGAACTTCATTATGGGGTCGAGCCACCCTGCACGCAGGTTGTCTTGTATCCATAACAGTATGTCGCCGTCTAGTTTAAGTAAGGTGTCTAACATTTATCCTCCTGCCATTTATGTAAATCTATCCCTTGAATATATTTACATCAAAACTGACAAGCCCGTCAAAAAACGAGCCTGTCCTTTGTGTATTAATGCTTTAGTTCATATTTTCGCAAATTAATATTATGATAAGTTCATTTTCGTGTATAAAAAGCTTAAAATCATGTGTGATACCCTTAACAAATTCAATTTGCATAGAAATTTGATTTCCAATTACAGCTTAACAGGCTCTATCTTCCAGATGTTTTCTGCATAGTCCTTGATAGTTCTGTCAGATGAGAACTTTCCTGCATTGGCAATGTTCAGCCAGCACTTCTTAGCGAATGCAAGCTTGTCTTTGTAGTCTGCGTTGACCTTGAGCTTTGCCTGAACATAGCTTTCAAGGTCGCCAAGAACATAGTAGTGGTCAGGAACGTGCCAGCTTGCACCGTCAGTGAGCGCCTTGTAAAGCTCCTTGAAGCTGCCCTCTTCGTTGGACGGAACGCCGCCGTCTGAAAGACTGCCGTCAATAAGCTTGTCAAGCATACGCTTTATCTTGTCGTTTGAGAAAAGTATCTCCCTAGGGTCATACTTTGGCATTATCTCAGCCAGCTCCTCTACTCTTGCACCGAAGATGTAGTTGTTCTCCTCGCCTGCCTCCTGAACGATCTCCACGTTAGCTCCGTCATAAGTTCCCAGTGTAACAGCACCATTGAGCATAAGCTTCATGTTGCCTGTACCGCTCGCCTCAGTGCCTGCCGTAGATATCTGCTCGGAAACATCAGCCGCAGTAACAAGCTTTTCCGCATAGGAAACGTTGTAGTTCTGTACGAAAACCACCTTAATAAGATCCTTTGTGTCAGGGTCAGCGTTCACAAGCTTGCTTATCTCGCCAATAAGCTTGATGATAGCCTTAGCCCTCCTGTATCCCGGTGCAGACTTAGCACCGAAAATAAATGTTGTCGGTGTGAAGTCCTTTATAGAGCCGTCCTTGATGCCATAGTAAATGTAAAGTATAGACAAAGCGTTAAGGAACTGCCTCTTGTATTCGTGCAGGCGCTTGATCTGAATGTCAAAAATAGTGTTCGGGTCGATATCAACACCGTCATGCTCCTTTACAAAAGCGGCAAGGCGGTTCTTCTGCGCCTCCTTAACAGCCATGAACTCGTTAAGAACAGCTTCATCATCAGCATATTTTTCAAGCTTTTTAAGCTCGTCCAAGTCCTTCACCCAATCTGCATTGCCAAGAAGCTTTGTGATAAGTGCGGAAAGCTCAGGGTTGCAAAGTGCGAGCCAACGTCTTTGTGTGATACCATTGGTCTTGTTCTGAAATCTCTCAGGATAAAGCTCATACCAATCCTTAAGAGCGTCCTTTTTCAGTATCTCGGTGTGGATAGCCGCAACGCCGTTTATATAGCTTGAAACATAGATAGCCATAAACGCCATTTTAACCATGCCGTCGCCAACAGGGGAGAGCTTTGAAATATACTCTCTGTCCTTTTTGAGGGCGTACATATCCTTGATAAAACGCTCGTTTATCATAAGAATGTATGTGTAGACCTCAGGCACTACCTTTTCCACAAGTCTGCAATCCCACTTTTCAAGAGCCTCAGCCATGATAGTGTGGTTTGTGTAGTTAAATACCTTGTGGGCGATCTCAAAAGCCTTGTCAAAGTCATAGCTATGCTCAGCACAAAGCTGTCTTATAAGCTCTGGCACAGCGATAACAGGGTGAGTATCGTTAAGCTGGATAGTAATATAGTCGCCAAGGTTGTCAAGAGTGCCGAACTTAGCCAAATGCTTTTTGAGAATATCCGTCACAGAAGCGGAGGAGAAGAAATATTCCTGTTTAAGTCTGAGTATCTTGCCCTCTTCACAGTTATCGTTAGGGTAAAGCACCTTTGAGATGTTCTCAGCGTCATTTTTAGCCTTTACAGCACCATCATAGTTACCGCAGTCAAACTGAGCGAAGTCGAAATCCTCCACGCTCTCAGCCTGCCAAAGTCTGAGTGTGCCAACGTTCTTAGTGCCAAAGCCGATAACAGGCATATCATAAGGCACAGCATAAACAGTCTGGTCGCCATATTTAACGACTACCTTGTCATTTTCGCATCTCTTAGACCAAGGGTCGCCGTACTTAGTCCAGTTGTCAGCCTCTTCCTTTTGGAAACCGTCAACTATCTTCTGCTTGAAAAGACCATACTTGTATCTTATTCCGTAGCCGTCCAAAGGCAGGTCATGAGCGGCGGCGGAATCGAGGAAGCAAGCGGCAAGTCTGCCAAGACCACCGTTGCCGAGGGCAGCGTCCTCTATTTCTTCAAGGTCATTAAGACTTCTGCCGTGAGCCTTCAAAAGCTCGTCCACCTCGTCAGTGATACCAAGGCAAAGGAGATTGTTATAAACGGCTCTGCCCATAAGGAACTCCATAGAGAGATAGCAGGCTCTGCGGCTGTCAAGGTGAGCCTTTCTGCTGTTCTCCCAATCGCTGTCAATAAGCTCCATAACAGTAGCCGACAGGCTTTCGTGGAGCTGCCAAGGCAGAGCTTTTTCAACGCTCGTGCCAAACTTCTTTTTCAGGTCTTTACTAAGTTCGCTGTAAAACAGTTCTTTGTTCATTGGTTTTTTTATCCTTTCTGGTGTTTTATGTATTCTATTGTGCTTTTTTTATTTATCCGTATATTGTATGCGCAGGGGCGAACATTGTTCGCACGCATTTATCTTGCCTCTCAAATTTTCCGCCTGCCACCACATTGGATTTACACATTGTTAGGCAAACGCAACAAACTATTCCCCTACATCTTATTCAGGCAAGTTCTTCTTCCGCAAAATCGCTGTCGCTCTTTGCGGATCTACGTTGCGCTAAGGGATAGAAAAGCGGTGCAGATTGAATTTTCCGATATTACTTTTATCTGGTATCAAACTTTCATGTGCTTTTTAGTTTTACTCTGCACCGCTTAGTAGGCTTACGCCTATTGAGGCTCTGCCTCAAACTCCGCAGGGGCTTTGCCCCTTGACCCCACAAGCCCTCTAGCGTCGGGCTTGAGCCTGCGCTTTATTGCTCGCTACGCTCGGTGCTTGTGCACAACTCTGATAAGCTATGCACATTCCTCACTCCTTATTCCTCATTTATCCCTGCTCTATCTGCCATACACCGCTGTTATCTTCGCCAATCTCTCCGCCAAAGTATCATCAAGCTTATCAAAGCTTTCCAATCTCCACTTCCAATTTGCTCCCACTGTTGACGGTGTATTCATTCTGGCTTTATCGTCAAGGCAAAGTATATCCTGCATTTGTGCGATAGCTGTATCACACACGCTGGACCAACAAAGCCTTACCATTGCCCAAGGCACGAACTCGTCTTTTGTAACTCCAAGATAGTCCTTGCAGTAGCTTCTGGTCTTTTCGTCACAGCTCTTTATCCAGCCCAATATTGTTTCGTTATCGTGCGTACCTGTATAGCATATGCTGTTTGTGGTCTTAAAATTGTGGGGCAGATAGCCGTTTGTATTATCAGAATCAAAGCCGAACTCCAGCACCTTCATGCCAGGATATCCGCTTGCATTGAGCATTTTTACAACGTGCTTTGTAAGGAAGCCCAAGTCCTCTGCGATTATCTTCACGTCCCCAAGCTGTTTTCTCACTTCTTTGAAAAGCCTCATGTCAGGACCTTTTCTCCACTTGCCCTTTTTGGCGTTCTTTGCACCGTATGGTATGCAGTAATAGCTTTCAAAGCCCCTGAAATGGTCTATTCTCACCACGTCATAGGTGTTAGAAGCCGCCTTTATACGCTCTACCCACCAGCGGAATTTATCTCTTGCTATGTATTCCCAGTTGTAAAGAGGATTGCCCCAAAGCTGACCGTCTGCCGTGAATGCGTCAGGTGGACATCCTGCCACCTCAACAGGCTTTTTCTCCTTGTCAAGGCTGAAATACTGCGGTGTACTCCACACCTCAACACTGTCATATGCCACATATATGGGGATATCGCCTATTATCTCGATGCCCTTTTCGTTGGCATAAGCCTTTAGCTTTTTCCACTGCTGGAAGTATTTATACTGCACAAAGCACCAGAAGTCTATATCATTTGCATATTCTTTTCTAGCACTTTTTATCGCCTTAGGCTTGTACATTTTCAGCGGTTCGTCCCATTCATACCAAGCCTTGCCCTTATTGGCAAATTTCAGTGACATAAACAAAGCGTAATCGTATATCCAGTCTTTGTTTTCCACCACGAATTTTGAGTATGCCTTTTCAGGCTTCTTGCGAAAACGCTTGTGTGCCGTCCTAAGCACCTTGAAAATGACCTCGTATATCTTGCCGTAGTCAACAGACCCTTTGTCATCGCCCCACTCAATATCCTTGTATTCCGCAGGTTTCAGATAACCCTCTTTCTCCAGAGCTTCAAGGTCTATAAAGTATGGATTTCCGGCGTGAACAGAAAAGCTCTGATATGGCGAATCACCATAGCTTGTAGGAGATATAGGAAGTATCTGCCAACATTTTTGGTGAGCCTTCTCAAGAAAATCCACAAAAGCATAAGCCTCCTTGCCAAGCTTGCCGATACCATAATCGTTAGGCAGAGAGGATATGTGCATTAAAATACCGGACTTACGCATAAAAATGCTCCTTTCATGTCAAAACCGCACCCATGTGAAAATTTCAGTGCAGTCACATATAATACATCATTATGATTATACTACTTTTCAGCCATTTTTGCAATAGAAAAACCGCCATATATTTCATTTTAGAAATAATTTCTCTAAACAGAAAAATCCCGAGGACGCAAACCCTCGGGATGATCTTTTATTCATGTGTTATCATCATAAGCACCGCAAAGTAGTGGAAAACACTTCCCGCAATGGTGAACAAATGCCATATTGAGTGAAAATATTTCTTGCTCTTTTTAACATAGAAAATAACGCCCACAGTGTAGAAAAGTCCGCCTATAAGAATAAACCATAAGGACAGAGGATAAACTTTTTCTATCATAGGCTTGACAGCGATTATAACTACCCAGCCCATTGCGATATAGCATACAACAGAAGGCTTGCGGAACTTTTCAAGGTCAATGGAGTTCAGCACAATGCCAAGAATAGCCGCACCCCAAACGATTCCGAAAAGAACCCAGCCAAACGCACCTCTCAAAGGCACAAGGGTGATAGGGGTGTAGGTGCCTGCGATGAGGAAGAAAATGGTGTTGTGATCCATTATTCTGAAGAATTTTTTAGCTTTTGGATTGGTGATAGCGTGATAAAGGGTTGACATGGTGTAAAGTATGATAAGAGAAGCTCCGAAAATAGCGGAGCTTACAACGCCCCAAGCGTTGGAGTAAATGGCAGCGAGAACGATAAGAACGGCAGTGCCGGCAATGGATAGCAGACCGCCTGCACCGTGTGAAACGGAGTTGAAGATCTCCTCGCCGAGGGTGTATCTTTTGGTTAGATCCTGAGATTGGATCTCGACAGATTTTGACATAGTATCATTTCCTTTCCGATAGGACCGAGAATTTGCATATAAGTTTTATTACTATAGTATAGTAACATTTTTTTAGACACTTGTCAAGTTTAAATACAGGTGTAAAAAGTGAGGAGTGAGGAATGAGGAATTAGGAATGAGGAATTAGGAATGGGCAAAGCTGACCAGAGTTGTGCCCCAACACCGAGCGAAGCGAGCAAAAGGTCCAGGGGCACGCCCCTGGTCAGGGTCAAGGGGTGAAACCCATTGTGGGGGTCTGGGGGCAAAGCCCCTAGCGGAGTTTGAGGCAGAGCCTCAATAGGCGTAAGCCTACTAAGCGGTGCAGAACAAATCCAAAAAGCACATAGAACCCAAACATCAAATAAAACCAACATCGAAGCATAAACCTGCACCGCTTTTCTATCCCTTAGCACAACGTAAATCCGCAAAGAGCGAAGCGATTTTGCGGCACAGCAAACTCGCCCGAATAATCCGTAGGGGCGAACATCGTTCGCCCGCATGGTATGCAACCGGTACCATGTAAACAAAATACCCCCAATAACTTAAATCAAAAAAATTTTCACCCCCCCCCTTGACAAAACATGAATATATGATATAATAAACATATGAACAGTTATTCATATGATGAATTGAAATGACCCATATCGAATATACTAAAACAATAATAAGAAAAGGAGAGCGAAAATAAATGAGCGAGAATACAGTAAAGCATGAGCATAAACAGTGCGGAGGAAAGAATATAGAGAAAATGGAGGAAATAGGGAAAACAATGCCCGTTGAGGAGGAGATATATGACGTGGCAGAGCTTTTCAAAGTCCTTGGCGACCAAACAAGAGTGAAAATACTCTTTACCCTTATAAAGGACGAAATGTGCGTGTGCGATATTGCAGAGCTGTTGGAAATGTCACAGTCCGCTATATCGCATCAGCTCAGAGTGCTGAAACAGGCCAGACTTGTGAAGTATAGACGTGAGGGAAAAACAGTCTATTATTCAGTTTCCGATGAACACGTCGCTGTCATACTCAATATGGGTATCGAGCATATCAGCGAGTAAAGAAAATGATCTGTTTTTTGTAGTATAGGAGAATGTGAAATGAGTAAAATGACTTTGCTTCTTAAGGAACTCGATTGTCCTCATTGTGCGGAAAAGATCGAGAAACGTGTGGGCGAGCTTTCAAGCGTTAAAAGCTCTAACCTTGACTTTATCAATAAAAAGCTCACAGTTGATTTTGACGGTGATAAAAACGCCCTCTTTACCGAAATAGAAAACGTCGTCCATAAGCTTGAACCTGACGTTAGCGTGAAAGAGCTTGGCGATTGCGCTGAGAAAACTCTCTATCTGAAGCTGGAGGATCTCGATTGCCCTAACTGCGGTGAAAAGATAGCAAACCGTGTGGGTGAGCTTGCAGGCGTTATTTCATCAAATGTTGATTTTATCAGCAAAAAGCTTACTGTCAAAACAGACGGTTCTAATCCTGACCTGCGTATCATGATAGAAGATACCGTCCATCAGCTTGAGCCTGACGTTACTGTTAAGGATTATGGTGCCCAGACAGCAGAGGAAGAGCCTGTGAATGACCATAAGGGCGAGATAGTCAAGCTTTCTGTGGCTATCGTGTTCTTTATCGCATCAATGCTTTTGGATAAGCTCGGAAGCGGCACTGTATGTGAGTATCTCAGTGCAGGCCTTGCAATAGTTGCTTACCTTATCGCAGGCCTTGACGTTGTTATCGCCGCTGTAAGAAACCTTGTTAAAGGCGAGGCTTTTGACGAATCACTGCTCATGACTATCGCAACAGTTGGCGCGTTTGCACTTAAAGACTTCCGTGAGGGTGCAGCCGTTATGCTGTTCTTCCAGGTGGGTGAGCTTTTCCAGACTATCGCAGTAGAGAAGTCAAGAAAATCTATCACAAAGCTTATGGAGCTTAAGCCTGAGTCCGTTACTGTTGTGAGAAACGGCAAAACATACGAGCTTCCTCCTGAGGATATCCTCAAGGACGAGATAATTGCCGTAAAAACAGGCGAGAGAATACCTCTTGACGGTATCGTAACAGAAGGCGAATCAGAGCTTGATACATCAGCACTTACCGGTGAGTTTCTTCCGGTCGAGGTCAAAGCAGGTGACAGCGTCCTCAGTGGCTCAACAAACCTGAGAGGACTTCTCAAAGTTCGGGTCACAAATACTTTCCACGAGTCTGCAGTGTCGAAAATTCTCGATATGGTGCAAAACTCCAGCGAAAGAAAAGCCAAGACCGAAAAGTTCATCACACGTTTTGCAAGAGTTTATACCCCTGCGGTAGTAATTGCTGCACTTGCACTCGTGTTTATACCAAGCTTCATTCTAGGCTTTGACCAGTTCTCAAAATGGCTATATAGAGGACTTCTGTTCCTTGTAATATCCTGCCCATGTGCACTTGTTATCTCAGTTCCTCTCTCGTTCTTCGCAGGAATAGGCGGAGCATCTAAAAAGGGTATCCTTATCAAAGGTGCAAAAAATCTCGAAACAATGGCGAAGTGCAAAACTCTCGCAGTTGATAAAACAGGTACGCTCACAAAGGGCAAGTTCACTGTCCTCAGCGTAAACCCACAGGGCGTTTCACAGGATATCCTCCTTGAAGCCGCCGCATATGCAGAAAGTATGTCAACTCACCCTATCGGTATCTCCATAGTGCAGAGATACGGCAAGGAAATAGACGGTGCAAGACTTTCAGATGTTGAAGAGATTGCAGGAAACGGTGTAAGAGCAAAGCTTGACGGCAAGGAGATACTTTGCGGAAAGAAAGCACTTCTTGAAACAAACGGCATTGCAGCACAAAGCTCAGAAGACTCCGCAACGGCAGTTTATGTTGCCCTTGACGGCAAGTTCATAGGCGAGATACTCTTAGGCGACGAGATAAAAGAAACTTCTGCCACAGCCGTTTCAAGACTTAGAGAGCTTGGGGTCGAAACTGTCCTCCTCACAGGTGATAAGAAAGATACTGCCGAAAAGGTGGCAAAGAAAGTGGGCATAAAAACATTTTTCAGTGAGCTTCTCCCTGAAAACAAGGTTGAAAAGGTCGAACAGCTTATAAAAGACCCCGACCGCAGACTTGTTGCATTTGCAGGGGACGGAATAAATGACGCACCTGTTATCGCAAGAGCCGATATCGGTATCGCAATGGGTGGCTTAGGCTCAGATATCGCCATTGAAGCCGCAGACGTTGTGCTTATGAATGACGATCCGTCAAGCATAGCAGACGCAGTAAAGATATCCCGAAAGACTATGACAATAGTAAGAGAGAATATAATTTTTGCCCTTGGAGTAAAAGCCCTTGTGCTTATATTCGGTGCATTGGGACTTGCAGGAATGTGGCTTGCGGTTTTCGCAGACGTTGGCGTAGCCGTAATAGCTATCCTCAACGCCCTAAGAAGCAGCAGAATAAAATAAAAAACTATGTTAAGGCAAAACCGCACAATCTTTGTGCGGTTTTGCCTTAAAGGCGGACGCTGGAAAAAGCTCCGCCTTGTTTCTGTCATTGACAATAAGCCTGATATGTACTATAATATTGGTATTGTAAAAATGAACGGAGGTGCAGTCAGGTGGCTAATAAAGACAGACAACAAAACTACACAAACGATAATAAGCCTCAGGACTACTATGAACAGGAATATCAGCGACAGCTTGACGAGTTCAATCGCATAAGCGGTGCTGGCGGACAGCGTGTTCAGCAAATAGACGAGGGCGTGAACGACTTTGACGATTACTATGACGCTGGCTACCCTGATGATAATACACAGGGTACAGCTCAGCCATACGGGCAGGGAAGCCGTTCATCATCAGACTATGCAGGCTCATACAGAGAAAGCACTCCAAGACGGCAGACACAGAGCAGACAAACGTCACGTCCACAGAACAGACAGAGCAAGCAGAGAGGTTCAGGCAAGTCAGCAAAAAGCAACAAGACCTCAGCCCAAAGACGAAATAATGACCTGCAATTTGGCAAAAACAATAAAAGCCGTAACGGTCAGACGAACAAAAAAGGTAAAAACAAAGTGGAAAATAAAAAAAGACACCCTATAAAAACATTTTTCAAGGTGCTTATCATCATACTTTTGGTGGTTTTCATATTGGCGAACGTGCTTATATGGCGATACATAGGCATGGTGAACAAGGTGCAAAGAGGTCAGCGAACGAACACAGACGCTTCTATGAACAGCTCTGATGTACGAAATATCCTGCTTATAGGCTCTGATACAAGAAACGCTGACGAGCGTGGCAGAACAGACTCTATGATACTTCTCTCCATTAACAGCACCACAAAAGAGATAACAATGACCTCTTTCATGCGTGATATGTATGTGAATATCAAGGGCATTGACGCTGACGGAAATGATATAGACACATGGTCAAAGCTCAATGCAGCGTATGTTTACGGCGGTGCAGAGCTTCTTATGGATACCATAGAGTATAATTTTGATATTGCCGTTGACGATTATGTTTATATCGACTTTCTGTCATTCGTTGATATCGTTGACGCAGTTGGCGGTATCGAGCTTGACATTTCCGACGAAGAGGCCGAGGGCATGAAGCCTCCAATGGCAGAGCAAAACAAGCTTCTTGGAAATAAAAAGGGTACAGACTATCTTGATAAGGGCGGAAAGAAGCTCCATGTAAACGGCAATCAGGCACTCGCCTATGCAAGACTTAGATATGTTGGCAACGCAGATTTCCAGCGAACAGAACGCCAGAGAACAGTTATCACAAAGATAATCGAAAAGGCGAAAAGCTCAGATCCGCTGACTATAGACAAGTTCGTAAAAGCATCAATGTCACATCTTACAACCAATATGTCCCAGACACAGCTTTTTGCTCTTACCTATAAGGCGATATTCTCCATGAATTACGAGATAAAGTCCATGAGAATACCTGATGATGATTCCTATTCATATGGCACATCATCTGACGGTCAATCAATTCTCGAAGTGGATTTTGAAGCCTGCAAAGCACTTCTCAGGAAAGAGATATATAACCAGTAAAAAGAAAAGCTCTGCTTCGGTAGGGCTTTTTATGTGCAAAAATATAGGGGCGCCGTCCCCTGCATGGTTTGTGCGTTTTTAATATTATTTTTTTGTTATACAAAAAAACCCTGCTAATGCAGGGCTTTCTATATTTGTATTATTGTTCAGGTGTCGGTTCAGGCTCAGGCTCAGGAGCAGGCGGATCAGTTTCCGTAACAGGCTCCGTTACTGTTTCTGTAACAGTTTCCGTGTTCGTTGACACCTCAGTGGTTTCACTTGGCTGTGTCAAAGATGGAGTAGTTTCAGTTGCTTTTTTCGTTTCTGTTGAAACCGAAGTTGTTTTGGTGGTCGTTGAAGTTGTGGTCGTGGTGATGTAGCTTGTGGTGGTCGTAGTTGTGGTGGTCTCTTCCTCTGATGAGTCCTCCTCCACAGGTGCGTCACCGAATGCTATAACGCCCCATTTTCCAGACTTCATTACCCATGCCTTGCCGTTGTGAGCAGGTCTTGCCTGATCGAACTCGCCTGGCTTTACGATACAGTTGCCGTCTATGTCATAATAACCATATGATGAATCTATGGATACCGGCAGATAATCGTCAGTGAAAAGATAAGGATGAACTGCCATCTCGTCATCTATCACCTTTCCGCAATAGGCACTCATGTCACCGTCGCACTTGAAGTCGATTATAGTCTTGCCGTCAGAACCAACATATCCCCACTTGCCTTCATCGTTCTCAAAGGCGATGCAGGTAAGTCCTGCGCCTTTGTATGCAGGGGCATAGAAATCAGTGTACTGCATATCAAGTATAAGCTTGTCCTTTTTAGCAAGCCCGTAAAGCGGTTCGCTCACAGGAGAAATGTCATAAAAACCATTGTCAGACTTTTTCACGTCAGCTTCACATACCACAACAGCCTTTTTGCCAGTGTATTCTTCGCCCTGTTCTTCGTCAGCGTCCTTTACATAGATCTTTTCCTCATTGCTGTTCCAGTAATATTTCGGTGAGCTGTCATGATGTTCCGCCGCATAGTATACTACCTGATTCGAGCTGTCGATACTGCAATACTCATATTCATCATTCTTTTCATTTATAATATTGAAAAGCGTGACCTCTCCGCACCAGCAGGTGTAGTAATCGTCATATTCCGCAGGCACTACCATGTTTCCGCTGTAGTCTATAATGCCATATTTGCCATTCTGTCTGATAACAGAATAGTTGGCATAAGCTGTGTTCTTTTCGTTGTTAGGGTCGACCTGACTTCCGTCAAAAGAAATGATATTATCGGCGTTTATAGTCGGCTCTATGAGCCAGCGATAAGCTTGTTTCTGTTCTGAATTTGAGTCAGCCGTATAGGAATAACCACCAGGGGCAACGTCGTCATCAGCACCCTTTTCCCAAGGCATGGCACAGCCTGTAAGCATAGCACCTGCAACAACGGCTGTCAGAGCAGAACAAAAAATCTTGTTCATAAGTTTCCTCCTATCATTTTCTGCTTCTTCCTTATCGCCCATTATCTGTATTTTTTATCTTTTCAGGGCAATATCTACACATACGATTATTATATACTATAACCCCTTTTATGTCAATAGCACAACTTACAAACAGCACCGCAAAGCTGCAAGGATTTTCAGCGATTTTAACACGAAAATCCCCGAAAAATCGTCGTTTAAAGCTTAAAAAGGACTGCCGCCCTGCAAGCGTCAGTCCCCCATATCTGCATGATTATTTTATGAGCTTCTCCGTCCATTTATGCGCACCATTTTCCAATGTTTTGAAATCAAAACAACGCTTTGATATTACGTGTTCAGGCTTGTCATATTTGAGAGCATACAATGAGCGTGCATTGTTTTCAAGAGGAAGTTCTTTGATATATTTCATTTCTCTTTTCAGAAGGTCAATGTATTTGCTTTTGGCAGTATCATTTTTGAAATCAACATACTCCTCGATTTTTCCGTATTCAAGGTCTGTCATTTCAGACACAGGCACAGGGAACATATAATTAAGATTTACAACAGCTATAAGCACGTCATTATGTATTATTTTCTGAAAATCTATATTTGCCTTTATTTTATTGTGTCTTGGCTTTGCAGAAGATACCTGCGTCACATATGCAAGGTCACCCACACGCATAAGCTCTCCAAAGAACGGCTTCAGCTTATCATTTCCGTAGTCTGTCCTTGGTATCCTCGACTCATAATTTTCTCTCAGATAGTCAAGGTAATCCTTGTTTATTATTTTCCACTTCTGCACGTTCATACATCTCCATACAAAAAATAAAGGGTCAAAACAAATTGACCCTTTAAATACCTATTAAAGCGATTTTAGACGGATTCGCAACCCCTATTAAAACAGTATTTTTAAAGGCTCTGTGACCTCTATTAAAGCGATTTTAGACGGATTCGCAACCCCTATTAAAAGAATAAATCTTTCTAATTCTATTATACCACATTATATGTAAATGTCAATAGTAAAGTGTCAGAAATCTTCCTGATTATTCTTCCTCTTCAACCGGCATATTCTCCCAGTTGTGGTAAACGTTCTGAACGTCGTCATCGTCCTCAAGATGCTCAAGAAGCAGACCCATCTTCTTGATAGCGTCCTCGTCTTCGATAGTTGTGTAGTTTGAAGGAACTTTCTCAGCCTCAGCAGAAAGTACCTTGTAACCCATTCCCTCAAGAGTTTCTCTTACAGAAGAAACCTGATTAGGGTCGCATGATATCTCGATAACATCGTCATCAACGTTGAAATCGTCAGCGCCTGCCTCAAAGCAGTCCTCCATTATCTTGTCCTCGTCAGCACCATTGTTCTCCATAACAACAGTACCAACATCAGAGAACATGAAAGATACACAGCCTGATGTACCCATGTTTCCACCGAACTTGTCGAAGAAGTGACGGATATCGCCTGCTGTTCTGTTCTTGTTGTCTGTAAGGCACTCAACGATAACAGCAACACCGCTTGGACCGTAGCCCTCGTATACCATTGACTCATAGCTGTTCTTGTCGCCGTCGCCTGCTGCCTTTTTGATAATTCTATCGATATTATCGTTAGGCACGTTGTTTGACTTAGCCTTTGCGATAAGATCTCTCAGCTTTGCGTTACCTGCAGGATCAGCACCGCCCTGCTTAACTACAACAGCGATCTCTCTGCCTATCTTTGTAAATATCTTAGCTCTTGCAGCGTCTGTTGCACCCTTTTTTCTTTTAATGTTTTCCCATTTTGAATGACCTGACATTTGATTCACTCCTTGATGTAATATTATTCATTGATGCTGCCCACAGACCATGCTGCCTCGAACAGTTCACCTATACGTTCCTCACGCCCCGTGAGATATAAAAAACCGAAAAGACATTCCAAACCTGTCGCCATGCGGTATTCCCCCACAGTGGAATGTTTCGGAGCATTTATGCCCTTTGCATTTCTGCCCCTTTTGAAAATATCCATTTCCTGTTCGTTAAGCAGCCCCTCGTCAAGCCACTTGCGAACAGCCTTTGCCTGATACTCCGCACACACCCTCTCAACAGTGAGCTTGTGCAGCTTGTCCGCAGGCATATTAGCTTCAAGGATAAGCTTTTCTCTTACCCTTATCTCGTAAACGCCGTCCCCGATAAAAGCCAGTGCCAGAGGGGAGTATTGCATAGCGTCCATATCAGAAAGCTTTCCCGTGACGCTCCCTCCTATCTGAGATATTCAAACTCAAAGTCGAATATAGAAACAGTGTCGCCCTCTTCGATACCCATTTCTTCCAGCTTGTCGATTATGCCGCTGGTCCTAAGTACGTTCTGGAAATACTGGAGGGAAGAGTAGTCGTCCATATTAGCCGTCCTGAGTATGTCAAGAAGCCAATCTGCTTCCACGAAATAAACGCCGTCCTCCACAGTAACACGGAAGTCTTTCTTTGAGATGAGCTTATCGTCAATCTCCTCCTGCGTGAGCGGCTGAGCTTCAAACTGCTTAACAGGCGGCAGAACAGAAAGTCGCTCCCATACGCCATACATAAGCTCTTTTGTACCCTTTGTGGTAGCGGCAGAGATCTCATAGAACAGAAGTCCCTGATCCTCAACATAGTTTCTCAGTCTTTCCACCTGCTCAGGGGTAGCCATATCGCTCTTGTTTGCGGCAACTATCTGCGGAGCTTCCGCAAGCTCCATTGAGAAGTTTTCAAGCTCGTGATTTATCGCCTTGAAATCCTCGATAGGATCTCTGCCCTCGCTGCCTGAAACGTCGATAACGTGAACGATAAGTCTGCACCTCTCAACGTGTCTGAGAAATTCGTGACCAAGACCGACGCCCTCGCTCGCACCCTCGATAAGACCTGGGATATCTGCCATAACAAAAGATTTTCCCTCTTCTATCTTAACAACGCCAAGCACAGGCGTCAGGGTAGTGAAGTGATAGTTGGCTATCTTTGGCTTTGCCGCTGATACAACAGAGATAAGTGTGGATTTACCCACGTTCGGGAAGCCCACAAGTCCCACGTCTGCAATAAGCTTGAGTTCAAGCATTACCTCATATTCGTCACCACGAAAACCCGGCTTTGCAAACTTCGGTATTTGCCTTGTGGAAGTGGCAAAATGAGCGTTTCCACGCCCTCCCTTGCCTCCGTGAGCGATAACAGCAGGCTCATCGGTAGAAAGGTCGGCAAGTATCCTGCCGCTCTTTATCTCTTTAACCACAGTGCCTCTAGGAACTTTCACCACAAGGTCTGGAGCATTCCTGCCTGAGCAGTTTTTGCCGCCGCCGTTCTGTCCCTTTTCGGCAACATATTTTCTCTTATATCTGAAATCTATAAGGTTTGAGATATTGTCGTCAACAACGAAAACAATATCTCCGCCCTTACCGCCGTCACCGCCGTCCGGACCGCCTGCCGCAACGTATTTCTCACGGTGGAATGAAACTGCACCGTCGCCGCCGTCACCGGCTTTTATATAGATCTTCGCCTGATCGACAAACATGATCAAACCTCCTTATAAATGATATTATGCGTAAATTTAGTTGTCATTAACCAACAAAAGACCCCAAGCCTAAGGCTCAGGGTCATATGTTACAAAATTAAGCCTTGGGATAAACCGAAACCTTCTTGCGGTCTCTACCGAGTCTTTCAAATCTTACAACACCATCGCTTGTTGCGAACAGAGTATCGTCAGAACCCTTCTTAACGTTCTCGCCTGGGTGAATGTGAGTACCTCTCTGACGAACGAGGATGTTACCAGCCAGTACGAACTGACCGTCAGCTCTCTTTACGCCAAGTCTCTTTGACTCAGAATCACGTCCGTTCTTTGTAGAACCCATTCCCTTTTTATGAGCGAAAAACTGCATTGAAATCTTAATCATCTAAATTACACCTCCATAAAATGTAATCCGTCCGATCAGTTATCTCTGACCGTGACTTTGATCCTGCCTGAAAATTCCTCAGCTAGAAAATATAAATGAGTGAGAAGCCCTAAAATTAGCTTGTCCCCCTCCTCTGAGCTGTCATTTTCAAGCCTTAATATTATTTCGTTTTCTTCCACTGCAACATCAGCCTTTATCTTAAAAGCCTCAGTGACAGTGTTAGCCGTCAACATTACAGCAGACGATACACTTGCACAGCATACGTCCTCGCCATAATCTGCATAACCTGCGTGACCCGTTATACGAAATCCCACAAGTCTGTCATGCTCATTTCTGAAAAAATCAGCACAGATCATTATGCGTTGATAGCTTCGATCATAACCTTAGTGTAAGGCTGTCTGTGACCGATCTTGGTCTTTTCGCCCTTCTTTGGCTTGTAAGTGAATACAGTCACCTTCTTGGACTTGCCGTTCTTGATGACCTTAGCTGTTACGGAAGCGCCGTCAACATATGGAGCGCCAACCTTGATACCGTCGTCAGCGCCAACTACCATTACCTTATCGAAAGTAACAGCGTCCTCAGCGTTTACGTCCAGCTTTTCTACGAAAACCTCATCACCAGGCTTAACCTGATACTGCTTTCCGCCTGTTTCAATTACTGCGTACATTACGAATGCACCTACCTTTAAATAAACTCGCTACGCACGGTGGTCTGCAAATACAAACACTTATGACCGTGAATATGCGGCTTTAATATCATAACATATCCGCCCCAAAAAGTCAAGCACAGCTCTGTTTCTGCTTAAAAATTTACAGAAATTTAACTTTTAAAAGCTCCTTTTCTATCCAATGCCGTCCCGCTGTAAACATTTCTCCTTAAACCTATTGTAAACCCGCAAAAAATATGCTATAATAAGTGTGTATACATTATATAATATTACGAAAGAGGTCGAAGAACAATGACAAATTCTTATGAAAGCCCGTTTTGTACCAGATATGCAAGCAAGGAAATGCAGTATATTTTCTCTGCTGACAAGAAGTTTACTACTTGGAGAAAGCTGTGGGTAGCCCTTGCCCGTGCTGAAATGAAGCTCGGTCTTAATGTTACTCAGGAGCAGGTAGACGAGCTTGAAGCTAACATTGATAATATAGATTATGCCGCTGCCGCTGAGCGTGAAAAGCTTGTTCGTCATGACGTTATGTCACACGTTTATGCTTATGGCCTTGTTTGTCCAAAGGCAGCAGGTATCATTCACCTTGGCGCAACTTCATGCTATGTAGGCGATAACACAGACGTTATCATCATGAGAGATGCACTTAAGGTCGTAAAGAGAAAGCTTGTCAAGGTTATCGACCAGCTTGCAAAGTTTGCCGATAAGTATAAGGCTATGCCTTGCCTTGCTTATACTCACCTCCAGCCTGCACAGCTCACAACAGTGGGCAAAAGAGCTACTCTTTGGTGCAACGAGCTTCTTATGGATCTTGAAGATCTGGATTTCAGACTTGCTAACCTCAAGCTCCTCGGTTCAAAGGGTACTACAGGCACTCAGGCTTCATTTATGGAGCTTTTCCACGGAGATACTGATAAGGTAAAAGAGCTTGAAAAGATGATAGCCGAGGAAATGGGCTTTGACGCTGTCGTTCCTGTTTCAGGTCAGACCTATTCAAGAAAAATGGACTATCAGGTATGCTCAGTTCTTGCTGGTATCGCTCAGTCTGCTATGAAGTTCTCAAACGATATAAGAATTTTGCAGTCATTCAAGGAGATAGAAGAGCCGTTCGAGAAAAATCAGATAGGCTCTTCCGCTATGGCATATAAGAGAAATCCAATGAGAGATGAGAGAATAACATCACTTGCCAGATACGTTATCTGCGACGTTCTCAACCCTGCATTCACAGCAGGTACACAGTGGTTTGAGAGAACTCTCGACGACTCTGCAAACAAGAGAATTTCCGTTGCCGAAGCTTTCCTGGGTGTTGATGCTATACTCAATATAATGCTCAATGTTACAGATCCTGACAACGGCTTGGTAGTATATGACAAGATCATCAGAAGAAGAGTTATGGCAGAGCTTCCTTTCATGGCTACCGAGAACATTATGATGGACGCTGTAGAAAAGGGCGGAAACAGACAGGAGCTCCACGAAAGAATAAGAGAATATTCAATGGTAGCAGGCGCAAGAGTTAAGAAAGAGGGACTTGATAATAACCTCTGCGAGCTTATCCTTAACGACCCTATGTTCATGATAACAAAGGAAGAAATGGATAAGATAATGAAGCCTGAAAACTTTATCGGCAGATGCCCACAGCAGGTGGACGAGTTTATCGAAAATTGCGTAAAGCCTGTTGTCGAAGCAAACGGTGTGTCTGACGATGTTGCAGAAATAAACGTATAATATCAAAGGATAAAATTTTTCAGCGGGCTGATAGGTCTTTTCAGATCGTCAAGCCCCTGAATTTTATCTGATAAACATCATGAAGAAAAGCCAAAAAGGAGCGAAAACGTGAGAAACGGTGATAAAAATGGAACTTGAACAATATAAAAGCAGTGCCTTTGAAATATTCGACAGACTTCTCAGAGCCATGAGAAGCCCCGAGGGCTATGTCCACCCGCAATCCCTTTTGTGCTGTATAGGTTCTCTTGCAGGCTATTCCTGTCAGCAGGACGTGAGAAAGCTTTTCATGACAGAGGGAGTTCAAGAGGAGGACGTTTTCACAGTGTTCACTGATAAGTCGGGCAGAAAGTATTTCTACGGCGATATCATTGACGAAAAGCTTGTGGGCAATAACTACTCAGTGTGGTCTTTTACCGCAGGAGTGCTTAAAAAATATAACGAGCCTTTTACGGACGTTGGGGAAATGCTCCGCTACACTGCGGCAAATGCAGGGGGCGCAAGCTTTGGCAAAATAAGAAACTGCACCACAGGTGAAACTGTCCAAAGCTATATAAAGCTTCTTTGGCAACCGCTTCTGCCTATAGCGCAGAAGTCAGCAGGCAGGGGAGAGCTTCACATAGTTTTCGGACTTTGCATACAAAAAGCCATGATGACCTGCAAAAGCGCAGTGTCACTTTCAGAGTGCGCAAGAATAATAATGGAAAGCGCTCTTACGGGGGCAAGGGTGGACTTCAAGGACTTGTAAGGTAAACAAAATAAAAAAATAGGGAGAAACTTAATATGAAAAATAGCAGAAAAACAGCCGTATTGCTGGCGGCATTGCTGTCAGTGTCACTTTGCGCCTGCGGACCTGTTGAGGAAGCCGCAGACAGCGTTTCAGAAACGAAAGATACTACTACTGCGGAAGCGGTGTCAGATATGCCCGACAGTGTGGAGGAAAGTTCGCAGACGGATGACAGTTCGCAGGTGGAAATAATTCGTGACCCTGAGCTTGTTTGTGACCTTAGCGAAATACCATATACAGCCAAATGCACCGTAGAGGGCAATTTTGGTGCAGAGGCAATGCTTTCTGATTATTATGGTATAAACGCAATGATAAATTCTGACGAGCCGCTCCTTAGTATACCTGTCAAGTATACTGACGCTGATTTCAGAGGTGGGGTCATTCGTTTTGAGTTTAGCGACAAAATAAGCGACGAGCAAATAGCCAGTGCAGTTATAATGCAGTTTGACGAGGACAGCACGTTCACGAAACTTGAAAGTTTCGTTGACGAAAATGGCATTTCTGCGAATATCACCACGGGTGGCGTTTACATGGTCATAGACAGTTATGTTTATGATATGTTTAACGGAGGGTCGGTGGATACAGACCGTTATGATGTTGAAAACGGTCTGACCATAGAGCTTTCAGATTTTTCTGCCGCTTTAGAGTTGCCTGAGATAGGTGGATTTTCTGCCGCAAAGTTGGAAAAGCATGAGATAACTACAGATGATTTTGACGGCACGAGAGATGTGAAGATTGTCTATGCAAATCTTATTGACGGCAAAGTGGACGAAAAATATGACGGGTTAAATCTGTCATTGTCTTATTATCAGCGGCTTGACAAGATCACGGTCGATGATATGCTAGATATGTATGCAAAGTCGGCTGATATCAGCTCTGATGATAATGTTTGGCTTGATTATCGGGGACTTGACCTTGGCAATGGCAAGCGTGGCTGTGTTATTGCGGCTCTGGGTGAGGATCAAAGTGTGAACGTTCAGGGCATATATGAGTTTTCTGACAGCGAATATATACAATATAATGTGGTGATACCACTAAAGTATGTTTCAATGGGAGAAGATATTTTCGATTCAGCTATGAGTTTTCGCTATGCAGAATAAACGCATTTGTAATGTTGAGGCGGTCTTAGGAGGCTGCTGTTTTAAACGCTTTTTGAAAAGCTTTTTATATTGGTAAAAATTTAGCGGTATCACCGCATTGAAAGGATTTGATTTGATTGAAGATCGAAACACAATGTTTACACGAGGGCTATACGCCTAAAAACGGAGAGCCGAGAGTAGTGCCTATCGTACAAAGTACAACCTATGTCTATGACTCCTCAAGAGAGATAGCCGAGGTCTTTGACGACCCTACCAAGAGCCTTATCTACTCACGCTTTGAAAACCCTACCACAGACGCAGTTGAGAAGAAGATAGCCGCTCTCGAGGGCGGTGCAGCCGCAATGTGTACATCAAGCGGACAGGCTGCCACACTTTGCTCTATCCTGAACATCTGTCAGGCAGGGGACAGCTTTATAGCTTCCACTTCTATCTATGGCGGCACCATAAACCTTTTCAGCATAACAATGAAAAGACTTGGCATAGAGTGTATCTATGTTGACCCCGACGCTACAGATGAAGAGATACAGGCGGCATTCAAGGATAATACAAAGCTTGTTTTCGGTGAAACTATCGCAAACCCTGCGCTGACAGTTTTCGATATCGAGCGTTTTGCAAATATCGCCCATAAGAATGGCGTTCCTCTTATCGTTGATAATACTTTTGCTACTCCATACCTTTGCAGACCTATCGAGTGGGGCGCAGATATCGTTATCCATTCTACATCAAAGTATATGGACGGCCACGCAGTTCAGGTTGGCGGCGTTATCGTTGACAGCGGCAAGTTCGATTGGACAGGCGGAAAGTTCCCTTGCATGACCGAGCCTGACGAAAGCTATCACGGAACTATCTACACTGAGAAATATTCTTTTGCACCTTATATCGTAAAAGCAAGAATGCAGCTTATGAGAGATTTCGGCTGCTATCCTGCTGCAAATTCCTCGTTCCTGCTCAATCTGGGTCTTGAAACTCTCCCTGTAAGAATGAAGCAGTATTGCGAGAATGCGCTCACAGTGGCAAAATTCCTCGAAAGCCATGACAAGGTAGAGTCCGTTGCATATCCTGGACTTGAAAGCGATAAGTACCATAAGCTTGCTGAAAAGTATCTCCCTCTTGGCACAGCAGGTGTTATCTCGTTCGTTATCAAGGGCGGAAGAGATACAGCGGCAAAGTTCATGGACAGCCTTAAGCTTGCTTCCAACGAAGTTCACGTTGCCGATATCCGTACTTGTATCCTCCACCCAGCCTCCGCAACACACAGACAGCTTTCAGACGAACAGCTCGTTGCCGCAGGCATAAACGGCGGAATGATAAGACTTTCCGTAGGTCTTGAAAATGTCGAGGATATCATAGACGATCTGAAGCAGGGCTTTGCGGCTATCTAAAATCCACCGAAAGGAGAACAGCTTATGGCTTTGGAAAACAAACTTGGTATAACCGACTCTGCGACCCTTGCCAGAACAGAAGAAAAGCTAAGCAAGGAAAAGGCTGTTAAGCTGTTTGAATATGGCATTTTGGATAATCAGAAAGCAGGCAGTTTTCAGGCTCTCGCAGAGATACACAAATATCTTTTTGAGGATATCTATGATTTCGCAGGAAAAATAAGAACTGTGAATATTGCCAAAGGCGGTTTTCGATTTGCCCCTGTTATGTATCTTGAAAGTTCTCTTGAAAATATCGAAAAAATGCCACAAAGCGACTTTGACAGCATAGTTGAAAAGTATGTTGAAATGAATATCGCCCACCCATTCAGAGAGGGTAATGGCAGATCAATGCGCATATGGCTGGATATGATGTTCAGAAAAGAGCTTTCTATGGCGGTAGATTGGAGCAGGATAGACAAGGAGGATTATCTCCTAGCCATGGAGCGAAGCCCCATTCGTGATATCGAAATAAAGCACCTGCTTAAAAACGCCCTCACAGCGGATATAAATGACCGAGAGCTGTTTATGAAGGGCATAGACCAAAGCTATTATTATGAGGGCTATAACAGCTACAGCATTGATGACCTGAGATAAAAAAAACAAGGACGGATATTTCCTGCGAAATACCCGTCCTTTTTATGTGCCTATCCATTCTCAGGGAGCGTAACAATAAAATTTGTACCCTTTCCGTATTGTGATTCTACACGGATATTTCCGTTGCACAGCTCCACGATACGCTTAACAAGGGGCAAACCAAGTCCGTTTCCCTCTGAAGCGTGCGCCCTGTCCCCTTGATAAAAACGCTCGAAAATGTGTGATATGGTCTGCTGATCCATGCCGATGCCACGGTCAGTTATCTCAGCCGTTATCACATCACCATCTTTAAAAAGCTTTACTCTGATAGAGCTTCCCTCAGGGGAGAATTTTATGGCGTTGCCTATTATGTTCACCCACACCTGCGAAAGCATTTCCGCATTGGTGGTGTATTGTATCTCCTGCATATCAATGTCAAAGCTTATGTCCTTAGCCGTCCATTGCTTTTCCAGAAGAAGTATGCAGTTTCTTATCTGCTCGTCAAGGGAAAAGCTTGTCTTGTCAGTGATTATCTGCTGATTTTCAAGCTTTGAAAGCATAAGAATGTTCGATGAAAGATTGGTCAAACGCTTTGATTCGCTGATGATAATGTCAATGTATTCCTGCTTTTTCTCTTCTGACAGATTTTCTTTTTTTAGCTGTTTCGCAAAGCCTTGGATAGAAACGATAGGAGTTTTGAACTCGTGGGAGAAGCTGTTGATAAAATTCTCCCTGAACATCTCGATGCCTCCAAGCTCCTGCGCCATTTTGTTGTAGCTTTCTATAAGCTCGTCTATCTCGCCGTTAAAGCCTGTTACCTCTAACCTTTGAGAGAAATCTCCCTTTTCTACCCTGTGCATTGCCTTTTTTACCTCACGCACAGGTCTTACTATCTTGCTTGCTACAGCGGCAGAAATGCAAGTGCCGATTATTACAGATACCACAAGTCCCACAATAAGGAAAACAAAAGGCATTTGCAAAGGAGATAGAAAATGCAGGCATCTTTTTATGCCTATCATTATAAATCCCGTAAGAAGCCCTGCCCATATCATTATCATAAATACCGCCGAAACTATGCTGGCGTTCATGGTGTAATTTCGCCTGCGCTCTGAGCGAAGAGCAGAGATAAGATGTTTTTTCATGAGCCTATCCTTTCAGCTTGACCGCCTTGTAGCCAAGCCCTCTCACTGTCATTATCTCAAAATCGTGGTTATTCTTCAAATGCTCTCTTATGCGGTTTATGTGTACGTCCACAGTGCGCTCGTCAGTGTCTGAGGTCATATCCCAAAGCTCGTCCATAAGCTGACGGCGGGTGAATATCTTGTCGGGATAGGAAAGAAGCTTGTAAAGAAGCATGAACTCTTTCGGTGGAAGCTCCCTTATGCCCTCAGGGGTCTTGATAGTCAGTGCGTCATAGTCGAGAGTGGTGTCGCCCACAGTTATCTTGTGGTCGCTCACTATCTGCGAACGTCGCAAAAGTGCCTGAATACGCAGAAGCATTTCCTCCTCGTCCACAGGCTTAACCATGTAATCGTCCGTACCTTTTATAAAGCCCTGCTTTTTGTCAAAAGCCGTTTCCTTAGCCGTCACCATTAATATAGGCGTCTGAAACCCAGCCCTGCGGATAGTTTCGCAAAGCTCCAAACCGTCCATACGAGGCATCATAACGTCCATTATAATAAGGTCAACGTGTTTTTCGTCCATTATTTCGAGAGCCTCTATACCGTCACGAGCCTCGATAGGTGTGTAGCCGTTGTCGCTAAGCACATCACAGGTCAGTTTGCGAGTGTTAGTATCGTCCTCCACCACAAGTATGTGAAACATTTTTACCCCTCCGTTCACTTTGCATTTTTTTATTATATCACCGTTTTATTAACGTGATATTAACGATGTCAAGACACATTTAGTTCAAAATTTCATGTTGATCCTGCACAATTTCAGGGGTATTGCCTTGTGCAAACAAATGATTTATATTTTAATTTGGCAACATTTCTGCAATTGTTGCATTTTTTATGCAACAAAAGGGGTGCTTTTCGGGGATAAGTATAGGGGTATTATCCCAAATTGAATATCCTGCAAGGTAGCAGTGTATGAGGAAACATTTTGTCAACGTGAGTTAGGTGAACACGATGAGAGGTTCTGATCGCACAGAAAAGCACTTCCTG
>QWCV01001673.1_pt1 | contig 27359 bp, 24 predicted proteins | sample 1972621 | NCBI WGS metagenome assembly QWCV01 (sample SAMN09866699, study PRJNA288562) | Human gut metagenome isolate pre2_stool, whole genome shotgun sequencing... | isolation source: gut | host: Homo sapiens | place: USA: California | reverse complement strand
GTATGCGGAACCGCACGTACGGTGGTGTGGGAGGTCGGTGAATGCGAAAGTAGGAGGTAAATGCCTCTTATGAGTAACATTTACCTCCTACCCGATTTAATCTTCTTCATTCTCTAGCAAGTCGGTGCCGAGGTGGGTGGTCTGCTCACGCTTCAATCGGTCGCGCACTTCCTTAGGCTTGGTGGCGTAGGTAATCATTCGGATGGAATCGTTGTAGCTCACGTACTTCCAGAGCCAGTTGAGCAATACCATTACCTTGTTCTTTACTCCGAGGATGGAGCGGAGGTGAACCACCAGCCACAATACCCAGGCAAAGAAGCCCTGACTGTGGAACTTGCCAAGCTCTACTACAGCCTTGTGTCTTCCGATGGTAGCCATAGAACCCAGGTTCTTGTAGCGGAAAGGCTTGAGCTGCTGGTTGATGTTTTGGGCTGAAGAACCAGGATGCTTCTCATTCTCCTCATCTGCCTTCGCAATCTTCTGGATATTCTTAGCCAGGAGTGCTGCCTGCTGAATGGCTACCTGAGCCAACTGTGGATGACCGCCAGGATAAGCTGGGTCTGTGGTTTGGATACACTGGTCGCCGATGGCGAAGAGACCGTCCATGCCAGGGATGCGGTTGAATTCATCTACTACGATTCGGAAACCACGGCCCAGATGGTCGCCATCGATACCCGTGATAGGCTGTGCCTTTACACCTGATACCCAGAGGAAGGTGCGGGTAGGAATCTCCTGACCGTCCTTCATCAGGACCTTGTGGTCCTTGTAGTCGGTTACCATTTTGCCAAACTGTACATCCACACCCATACTGGTAAGGAATTCGTATGCTTTCTTAGAAGAGTCCTGTGACATTCCGGCGAGCAGTCTGTCGCCCGCTTCCAGAAGATAGATGTGCATCAGAGATGAGTCCATATCAGGATAATCATAAGGAATCACGTAGCGCTTCATTTCAGAGAGGGCTCCGGCAATCTCTACACCTGTGGCACCACCGCCTACAATGACCACGTTCAGGAGTTCCTGTCGCTCCTCTTCTGTGGCACAGGTCAGTGCACGCTCCAGGTTGCTCAACACAGCGTTGCGCAATCCCATTGCCTCTGAAACGGTCTTCATCGGAATAGCCCACTTCTCGATGTTGGCATTGCCATAGAAATTGGTAGTGGTTCCTGCTGCGAACACCAGGTAATCGTACTCAATCTTACCGATGGAAGTTTGCAGAATCTTCTTGTCTGGGAATACGGCTCTCGCCTCTGCCATGCGGAAGTAGAAGTTCTTGTGCTTGCGGAAAATCTGGCGGAAAGGGAAGGAGATGGAGCTTGGGTCGATACCTGCTGAGGCAATCTGATAGATAAGTGGAGGAAACTGATGGAAGTTATTCTTATCAATCAACACCACCTGCAGGTTTGCCTTGCTCAGGTCTTCTGCCAAGCGAAGGCCACCGAGTCCGCCACCTACAATCACTACTCTCTTCAACTGATTTCTCTTGATATTAATGCTCATAACTACTGCTGTTTTTTATATATTAATTACATATATTTGCTGAAAATTCTATTCTTTATAAGGCGCAATGCCTGGTACTCGCAGAAAATTCGATTGCAAAGGTACAACTTTTTTATGAGGCGGCAAAAGAAGATGGGTAGAAATATGGGATTGAAGCTTGTTGCAATCGTTCTCATTTTATATTCTTGCAAATGATGTTACAAAATGTAATATGCAGATAGCATTTTTACTTTGGCGGTGGATGGCTTGAAGGAATATACTTCCAAGGCTTCGGGCTTGTTCATGATGGGAGTTTTTCTTTTTTTTATCATTCCGCAATCTGATGAATCACATAGGTAACCACGCCCCAGATCATGAAGCGGTTGGTTTCATCTACCCGGATAGGGGAGAAGTTCTTGTTCCATGGAATGAGCCAGCCGAAGGTGCCGCTCTCATCCATCTTGAATTGCTTGATGGTGAATTCGCCATCTACGAAGGCGATGACGAAATTGCCGTTTGAGGGTTCTATCTGCCGGTCAACTACAGCGAGATCACCGTCCAGAATGCCTGCATCCTGCATGCTGTCGCCAGATATGCGCACGTAGAAGGTGGCCTCACGATGGCGAACCAGAATATCGTTGAGGTCTATCTCTCCCTCCATATAGTCTTGTGCCGGCGAAGGGAAGCCTGCTTTTACGCTTTGCTCTGCCAGCGGAATAGGCATCTTGGCTCCGAATTCCGCAGGGTGAAATGTCAGTTTTATCTTGTTATCGCTATTCTTATTCATCTTGTTTTTTCTTATTTTATGGAGCTCATTTTTAGAATGGGCTTATTCTGCTTTAGAATGGGCTTATTCTGCCTCTCATTGAGTTTTTACTTTCAGAATATCATGGATGTTCGTGGTAAACTGCTTGGTGCCATAACCATTCTTCCGGTTGATGGCGTCGATAGCCTCCATCAGCTTTTTTTGCTTGCTTCGGTCGATGGGGTCGAAGAGGTCTTGCTGGCGAGGATGGTCGGGTGAGATTTGCCACAGGATAACGCCAGCTTTCTTGAAGTGAAACGACATGTCGGGGCAATCGGACCTGCTGTCTGCCATCGGTTTCGGGTATTTAGCCCGGAGAATGCTGAGGGCAGCACCTACTATTTCTTCCTGCGCATTGGTGGCGATGGGCAGGGTGAGGGAATCGTGGATGGTGTATTCAGGCACATCTCCTGCTGGTGCAGATGCTCTTCTTCTGCGGCAATTCCTCGATGCTGATGCAGCTTTCGCCATTCAGTTCTTTCCATGTTCTTAGGGTGGTGATATTGAAATGGCTGCGGACCCAACTTTCTTTCTTGTCGGCAAACTGAGCGGCGGTCATGATGCCCATATAATCGAGCTTTCGGGCTATCTGTCTGCCTATTCCCCATACATCTTCTACGGGGAAGAGAGACAGCGCCTTGTGTCTCCGTTCATCCGTGTCGATGAGGCAGCAGCCTTGGAAGCCCTTGTATTTCTTGGCGAATTTAGAGCCGATTTTCGCCAATGTCTTCGTTTCTGCAATGCCTACGGATATCGGGATTCCAACAGCCCGAAGTACATCTGCCGATATTTTGGAGCCATAGCGATGGAGCAGGCTATCGGGCTTTTCTGACAGCTCGTCTATTGTTATTTTATTGAACAAAGTAGGATGGTCTTCCGTATGCTCCCGAAAGAAAACTTTCGCCATTGATTCGTCTGCCTCGAAGAAACTCTCATCGATAGAGTATTGGTCGATGCGTGGGGAATAATGGGATAGCATCGACATCACGCGGTTGGAGAGCGAACCGTAGAGCGTATAGTTGCTCGAGAAGATAGCCACTCCTTCAGCCTCCAGTTTTTCCTTCACCTGATAGAAGGGGGCGCCCATCTTATAGCCCAATGCCTTAGCTTCTTCAGAGCGTGCGATGACGCACCCGTCGTTGTTACTCAATACAATCACGGGCTTTCCTGTCAGGTCGGGGCGAAACACTCGCTCGCACGAACAGTAGAAGTTGTTGCAGTCTGCCAGTCCTATCATATCTTATCATTAACACCTCTTGTTCTCACCAGAAATCCTGGTATAATGTGCAAAAATACAAAAAATAATCCGAAAACGATAGCTTTTCATTCAAGTTTTTTTGTCGTTTCGTGATTTATTCTTACCTTTGTGGTCATAAGCTAGTATTGAAACATTATAAAACTGAACGATATGAATGATAAGAATAACATGTTGGCATTGAGCCAGGAGCGTTTTTCGGCTCGCAAGTTTACTCCGGAGGCGGTGAGCCAGGAGGATCTGGACTATATCATGGAGTGTGTGCGCCTGGCACCATCGGCAGTGAACAGGCAGCCTTGGCGCTGGCTCATTGTGCGCTCAGAAGAGGCGAAGAAAAAACTGCAGGATTGCTACGACCGCGAATGGTTCAAGACGGCTCCTATATATATTATAGGTATGAAAAACGTGAATGAGAACTGGGTGCGCAAATATGATGAGAAACCGCATGGCGATATTGATGTGGCGATAGCGGCAGAGCATCTCTGTCTGGCTGCTACCGAAAAGGGACTGGGCACCTGCTGGGTCTGCAATTACGATACGGCGAAGATGCAGCAGTTCTTTCCGCGTGAGGGCTATGAGGCGGTGGTCGTCATCCCTGTAGGTCATATTGCCGAAGACTGTCCACGCGCAGAGAAGAAGCGTAAGGAGATGAGCGAAATCACAGAAGAAATCTAGATCTTAATATAAGAAGAAATCTAGTTCTTGTATAAAAACTGGTATAAAACGAAGCTGTATGGAAATGAACGAAGAATCCATCCTGGCATGGAATATCATAGAAAAGACAAATGCCAACCTCTTCCTTACCGGAAAGGCGGGCACAGGTAAGACGACCTTCCTCAAGCGATTGAAAGAACTGTCGCCAAAACGAATGATTGTGCTTGCTCCTACGGGCATTGCAGCCATCAACGCCGGAGGAATGACCATCCATTCGTTCTTCCAGCTTCCCTTCTCGCCATACGTGCCGGGCACGACCTTTGGCAGCGGCGAACAGAAACGCTATCAGTTCAGCAAGCTCAAGCGCAATATCATCCGCAGTATCGACCTGCTCGTTATCGACGAAATCAGTATGGTGCGCAGCGATCTGCTCGATGCTGTAGATTCTGTGCTTCGCCAGTATCGCAAGCGCCACGATTTGCCTTTTGGTGGTGTGCAACTCCTGATGATAGGCGATTTGCAGCAGCTGGCACCCGTGGTTACGCCACAGGAAGAGCATCTGCTGGGGCAGCATTATGATACTCCTTTCTTCTTCAGCAGCAACGCTCTGAAGCAGGTGGGTTATCTCACCATCGAACTTAAAAAGGTGTACAGGCAGCAGGATGAACAGTTTATCTCGCTGCTCAACCAGATTAGGGAGAACAAGGCTTCTGAAGCTACGCTGCAGGCTCTGAACCAGCGCTATATTCCAAATTTTGTACCACCTAAGGAGGGCAATTATATCAGGCTTACCACCCATAATGCGCCTGCCCAGTATATCAACGAACAGCAGCTTGCTGCCTTGCCTGCGCAGTCATTTTCTTTTACAGCAGATATAGAGGGCGATTTCCCAGAAACATCTTATCCTGCCGATTTCAAGCTCACATTGAAGCCGGGAGCCCAGGTGATGTTCATCAAGAACGACCCGCAGCACCGTTTTTATAATGGTATGATAGGCGAGGTGATAGGGGTTAGGACCGATGAAGACGGCAGCAAGATTACCGTTCGCAGTAAGGATTCGGGCGAGGAATTTGACCTGGAGAAAATGGAGTGGACCAATGCGAAATATACGCTGAACGAGAAAACCAAGGAGATAGAGGAGACGGTGGAAGGAAAATTCATGCAGTATCCTCTGCGTCTGGCGTGGGCGATAACTATCCACAAGAGTCAGGGACTTACTTTCGAACATGCCATCATCGATGCTTCTCATTCTTTTACCCATGGTCAGACTTATGTGGCACTGAGCCGCTGCAAGACTTTGGAGGGCATGGTGCTCAGTCAACCGCTTTCTCGCGGAGCCATTATCAGCAGTCAGACGGTGGATGCATTCACCAGCCAGCTTGCTGCGCCTAGTCAGGAGCAAATCAGCAGTCTGGAGCTGCAATACATCATTTATTGCATCAGCGAACTCTTCGATTTTTGTTCCATCAGAGCCAGCTATGAGCATCTGATGCGCTGCCTGGTAGAGTTTTTTAATGGTAAATATCCGCGCGTGGTAAGCGAGTATCAGAAGTTGCAGGTGGTGCTGAAGAGTCTGATAGCCGTATCGGATAAATTCCGTGTGCAGTATACGGGTATGCTTGCCCGAAATCCTGATGTAAGACAGGCTGAGCTGCAAGACCGTATTCATAAGGGATCTATGTATTTTCTTGACAAAATCGGCATTCTGAGTGATTTAATCAGAAAGTCGAATCTTGATACTGACAACAAGGTGGCTAGGAAACAGTTTGAAGACCGCTTCTCTGTTTTCTCAGAGGATGTAAAATTAAAAGAACGGCTTTTGAAGTATGAATGTAGTGCAGAATTCACGGTAACAGATTATCTGAAAAAGAAGGCGCAGTTCTTGCTGTTGGATGCAGATGCCTCATCAGATAGCGGTTCGGGCAGAAAGTCAAGGAGACAGAAGAAACCGAATGAACCGAAGGTGCCGAAAGTCGCTTCGAAGGAGGTAAGTTATGATTTCTATATGCAGGGAATGACGGTAGATCAGATTGCTGCTAAGCGGGGTTATACCAAAGGTACCATTATTGGTCATCTTACTCCTTATGTGAAAGAAGGAAAGATTGGACTGCGGGCGCTGATTTCAAGTGCCCATGAAAAGAAAATCCGTGATTTCATGAAGGCTCATCCTGAATTGGAGCTTTTTAGTGAAATAAAGGAAGCTTTGGGAGCTGGTATTGATTATTACGAAATCAAACTGGTTCATGATTTGATGGAGGGGGAATAAAGCATTCTTCCACCATATTATAATAATAGCCGTAACTATATTTGCAGTAGTTACAGCTATTTTTTTTTAAATATCTAGAGTTGGCTCACAGCCTCTTCCAGCTGCTGCAAAGCCTGTTTGATAATACTTCTTGGTGCAGCTACATTCAATCGCATGAATCCTTCTCCGCCAGTACCAAACATCTCTCCATCATTCAATGCCAGATGCGCCTTGTCGATGAATAGGTCAAGAAGTGCATCGTGAGAAAGATGCAGATCACGGCAGTTGAGCCATACGAGGAAGGAAGCCTGTGGACGCAAAGGGCGAATGCCCGGAATATGCTCACGGCAGTAATCTTCTACGAACCGGATATTGTCCTCAATATAGGCAAGCATCGCCTTGCGCCATTCTTCTCCCTTGCGGAAGGCTGCGATAGTGGCTATAGGAGCAAAGAGAGTTGGCTCATCCAACTCGTTAGCGCTTAACCATTTGTAAAATCTATTCCGAATATCTTCGTTTGGAATAATGGCGTAGCTACTCACAATTCCAGCTATATTGAAGGTCTTGGAAGGAGCCTGGAAGGTGATGCTGATGTTGCGTGCCTTGTCTGAAATCGGCAAGCTGCTGCAGGGTTTCTTTGCTCCAGGTAATACCGCCCGGATTATGAGGATTGCAGAGAATGAGAATCTTGCATTTCTCATCGCAAACCTTCTCGAGATTTTCGAAGTCCATCTCGTAATATCCGTCTTCCCTCATCTTCAGCGGATTGAAGACCACCTCTCTGCCATTACCCTCTGGGGTGAGGCGGAATGGGTGATAAACGGGTGGCTGGATGATGACTTTTTCGTCAGGCTGGGTGAAGACATTCACCACGAGTCCGATGCCTTTAACAATACCAGGAATGAATCTTATCCACTCTCGCTTCACATCCCACTGGTGGTGGTCGCGAACCCAGTCGATGATGCTAGGAAGGTAATCTTCCGGCTCCATCGTGTAGCCGAAAAGAGAGTGTTCCAATCGTGCCTTGAGGGCATTTGTAATGAAGGATGGAGTCTCGAAATCCATATCAGCTACCCAGAGTGGCAGCAGATCATCTCGCCCCCAACGAGGCAACAGGGCGCCATGCTTCAGGTCGTCGCTGCCCGAACGGTCTATGACTTTATCGAAATTGTACATTTTACTTTGAGTCTATTAACTATAAACTATCAATTATAAACTATTAACCGCCTGCTTGATGTCTTCGAAGAGATCATCCACATCCTCCAGGCCTACGCTGAGGCGGATAGTGGTGTCTTTCACATCCATCGACTTGCGCATGCTCTCAGAGAAAGCTCCGAAGATGGTGCTTGCCGGATGAATGGCGAGCGAACGGTTGTCGAAGAGGTTGGTGGCGCGATGGATGAGCTTCAGATTGTTCAGAAAACTGAAGCAGGCTTCCTTGCTCTCCAGGTCGATGCAGATCATGGCTCCCGCAGTTTTTCCAAACTGGTGCTGCGCCAACTCGTGATAAGGATTATCCTCCAGACCAACATAGTTTACTAATTTTATCTGAGGCAGAGAGCGCAGTTTCTTGGCAAGCTCCAGGGCATTGCTGCTCTGCACACGATAGCGAGCATCTAGCGTTTCAAGTCCGATGGTTTGCATATAAGCCACCTGTGGAGTCATATAGGCTCCGAAATTGAAGAGCATTTCTCCATAAAGACGCTTGGCGAAATCGCCGTTGTAAGGAGTACCGTAGTCGATGACCAGACCGCCGAGCGAAGTAGCACCGCCGCTTACATATTTAGAGCTGGAAACTACCTCAATATCTACTCCCAGACTCTTAGCTGAGAATTGTGTGAAAGGAATCACGGTAGAATCCACCACCAAAGGTACATTTTTTTCATGTGACACTTCTGAGATGGCTTTCAGATCGGCAACCTCCAGCTGTGGGTTGGTCAGGATTTCGAGAAATACGCAGCAGGTGTCATCATCAATGGCTTCGCGCACGGCTTCGATATTGGTCAAATCGCGCAAACGCACCTTTACACCAAAACGGCGCAGAGTGGCTACGAGCAGGGCATAAGTATTGCCGAAGAGATGCTTGGATGTAACAATATTTTTGCCTTGTGCTGCCAGCGCCATGAGGGTGTTGCTGATAGCCGCCATTCCTGAGTTGAAGGCGGTGGCATGAGCAGCATCGGTAAGGGCTGCCACACGGCGCTCCAGGTTGGTCACCGTAGGGTTCTCTACGCGCGAATAATCTGGAGCCTTGATCTTGTCGGTGAATGCTTCAGCCATGACGGCAGCATTGTCGAATTCGTAGGCAAGGGTGTTATATACTGGCACGCTCAGCGAGTCGTATGCATCGCGGCGCTCATATTCCAAATGAATAGCTTGAGTCTGTTTCTTCATCATTCTGTTATTTTATGTGATATTTTGCGTGCAAAAGTACAAAAAAGAAATCAAATAGACAATAAATCGCATAAAAAAAACGAGTTGCGAATGCTTTTTATGCATTGCAACTCGTTGGAGAGGGGGGTAACCCAACAATAACCTACTGGCTCATCCGATTAACTTAAAGATAACATTTGTAAGGCAAAAATGCAGCAAAAAAAGCGAATTGTAACAGAAACATTCGTTTATCTCGAATTTTATTTGTAATTTCGCACCAAAAACAAAAATAAGGATATTTATGAATAAACTGATTCTGAAAACAACAAAAAGTGGACTGCTGGCAGCTGCCCTGATGGCTTCAATCTCTGCCAGTGCCGAAACTATAGAGGTGAAAACGCTGAAATATGCAGGTCCCTATGCCGTAGCACAGCCTTGGATGGCTGACAGTGTGAACATCAAGGGCGAAGCGTTCGACCTTAAGCAGCTGCTTGATTCGCCGCTGTCTTTCACCTTATTAAATAAGGGCAAGGAGGTGACTGCAGCCCAACTCCTTGCCGACAAGCAGGATGCGCTCCATCTGGCTTCTTTCTGCGTTTCTAACACCCAGCGCACTAAAGCAACCATAGCGGTAGAAGGATTGGAGCAATACCGCCTGTTTGTAGATGGCGAACAGGTAGCGGTGAACGGCGATAAGGCTGAAACCATCCTGACTCCTTCGCAGCATACGGTTGTCATCAAATATCTTACCCGGAAGAATGCATCTTCTGATAAGAAATCTATCAAGTTGACCGTAACCGCAGCCAACGGCGCTCCGCTTTCTGTAGGCGATGCGGCAGCCAAGCGTGCCTATAACATCTATGATGTGATTTGTGCGCCCAACTATCCGAGTGTTTCTATCTCACCAAACGGAAAGTTTATCGTTGTTCGGAAAACCTGGGTAGATAGAAAAGGTAATAACCATAGCATTAGCGAATTGCGCAACTCTCAGACTAACAGAGTGATGGCTACATTTGAGGAGAACGTAAAATGGATGCCTGCAAGCAATAAACTGTATTTCACGCAGAAGGCGAGCGACAGCAGTATTGCCGGAGAAGAAAAGCAGGATGGCACATTGCAGCTCATCACCATCAATCCGCTGACGATGGAGCGCGAAGTGTTGGCTGCCAATATTCCAGACGGATGGTTCCAGTTTACTCCCGATGAGAAGACGCTTATCTACACTCTTTATACCGAGGGCAGAAAGAAAGATGCGCAGGTGTATGATGTGAAGGAGCCTGATGACCGTCAACCAGGATGGCGAAGCCGTAGCTATCTTGCCAAGTTTGATTTGGCGTCGGGTGTTCTCCAGCCGCTCACTTTCGGCTATCACAACGTCTATCTCAACGATATTTCTGCAGATTCCCGCTATCTGCTCATCGGTAAGAGCGAGGAGCGCCTTACCAAGCGTCCTACTACTCTAAATTCCTACTATCGTCTCAATCTCAATGATATGAGTGTAGAGACTTTGATAGAGAAGGGCGAATTTCTGAATAGTGCCCAGTTCTCGCCGGATGGCAAGAGCATTCTCGTGAGCGCTTCGCCGGAAGCTTTCAACGGCATAGGAAAGAATGTGGAAGAAGGACAGACACCTAGCATGATTGACACCCAGCTCTATCTGATGACCTTGTCGGATAAGAAGGTTCGTCCGCTGACCAGGGATTTCAATCCGAATGTGCAGAGTGTGAATTGGAGTAAGGCAGATGGCAACATCTACTTCACGGCAGAAGATAAGGATTGCGTGCATCTCTTCCAGCTTAATCCGAAATCGGGTAAGTTTACGCTTCTCAAGACTCCTGAAGAGTACATCAAGAGTTTCTCGCTTGCATCTTCTGCAGCAGAAATGGCTTTCTCCGGTCAGAGTGCATCCAATGCTGACCGACTCTATAAGATGAATACGAAGGCGCTGAAATCGCAATTGGTTGACGATTTGAGTGCGCGCGAGTTGAAGGATGTTGAACTGGGCGAATGCAAGGCTTGGAATTTTGTCAATTCAAGAGGCGACACCCTTTGCTGCCGTTACTATCTGCCACCTCATTTTGATGCTGCCAAGAAGTATCCGATGATAGTGAACTATTATGGCGGTTGCAGTCCTACGAGCCGCATGTTCCAGAGCCGTTATCCTCATCATGTTTATGCGGCAATGGGCTATGTAGTGCTGGTTGTGAATCCTAGTGGAGCTACCGGATTCGGTCAGAAATTCTCAGCCCGCCATGTAGATACGGCAGGCGAGGGAGTGGCTGAAGACATCATCTCCAGCACCCAGGCTTTCTGTGATGAGCATGCTTTCGTAAACCGTAAGAAGATAGGCTGCATCGGCGCCAGCTACGGCGGATTCATGACTCAGTATCTTCAGACCAAGACCGACCTCTTTGCTGCTGCCATCTCTCATGCAGGCATCAGCGACCACACCAGCTATTGGGGTGAGGGCTATTGGGGCTACAGCTACAGCGAAGTTTCTATGGCGAACGAATATCCTTGGACCAACAATCATCTCTTTGTAGATCAGAGTCCGCTCTATAATGCCGACAAGATTCATACTCCGCTGCTGTTTGTTCACGGCACGGCTGATAATAATGTGCCTGTGGGCGAGAGTATCCAGCTCTATACAGCGCTGAAACTCCTTGGCCGTCCTACGGCGATGGTATTGGTAGATGGTCAGGATCATCACATCATCGACTACGAGAAGCGACTGAAATGGCAGAACACCATCTTTGCCTGGTTTGCCAAGTGGTTGCAGGACGATGCTTCCTGGTGGACGGAAATGTATGGTGATGAAAAGATGTAGTTGAAGCTTCGGCAGAAATGCCAGCTTCAGTCTCTATCAAAATAAGAAAAGAGATTATGTTCCTGTAAGTCGGGAATATAATCTCTTTTCTTTTTTATATGTTTATTTCTTGCAGTTTAGCGTGATAAGCAGAGAAATCATGGCGAAGGCGATTCCTACGATGCAGACACCTAGCCAGTCGGCTTGCGTCCAGACGTATCCGGCACAGAAAGTGCCTAGCGAACCACCGATGAAATAGCTGGTCATGAAAATGGTGTTGGCGCGGTTGGAAGCCTGCGGAATCTCCTGCAGACAACCACTCTGATTGCTGAGCTGCTGACATTGCAGACCGATGTCAATCAGGATGATGGCTGCGATGAGTCCGGCGTAAGTGTTGCCGAAAAGCAAGGCTATTGCCCAGGCGATGATCTGCATTCCTGCTCCGAACAGATTGAATTTTCGAATGCCAAACCTAGGAACCAGTTTTCCCACACCACTGGCAGCAACGGCTCCCATGATTCCGCAAAGTCCGAGCATTCCTACCATATCACTTCCTGCGCTGAAAGGTGGCTGCGCCAGATGGAACGCCAGACAAGACCATATTGCCATCATACTGCCGAACCCGAAGGCTGCACGGGTGGAATAGATGCGGATAGAAGGATGGAAAAAGAAAATTTCTGCTATCGTGGTCATCAGCCCTCTGTAGGTTCCTACATAGTTGCGCTTCATTTCAGGCATCATCAGCAGCATGATTCCCATGCAAAACACCATCACGAAAGCAGCTATGATAAACATCTCCCGCCATCCCAGCCATTCGCCGATGTAACCGCTGATGACTCGTGAGGCGAGAATGCCCGTCAGCAGTCCGGAGAGTACAATGCCCATATTCCTGCTCTTGTTCTTGGGTTCCGAAAACTGTCCGGCTATCGGAATAAAGAACTGCGGAATCACCGAACAGGCGCCAATCAGCAGTGAAGCTCCCCAGAGCATCCAAACGTTTTGCGCTGCAGCCATCACAATTGCCATCAATGCTGCAATGGTCATATTGACAAGGATGAGTTTCTTGCGCGAAAGCATGTCGCCCAAGGGGATGAGGAAGAATAAGCCCAGCGCATAACCTATCTGGGTAATGACGGTGATGAGGTTAGCCTTCTGCTCGGTAATATCTAGGTCGTGGCGGATGAGTTCGAGAAGTGGCTGATTGTAGTAGCAGTTGGCTACGGTGAGTCCTGCGACGATAGCCATCATCAGGAGAATGCTGCGGGGAATGCCCTGATTTTCTTTTAGCTGTATCATTTTCTGTCTGTTTGTTTCTTTGTTTTGAGTGCAAAGTTACGAAAAATTCTCGGCAATCAAAGTTTTTGGGGGACGATTTCTTGGGAAAATCTTCTCTCTCATGCAGAAAAAGTTTCTGTTCTTTCCCTCTCGCGCGTACCTTATTATATGTATATAGTGCTGCTCTGAAGAGGTGTTGGCGCGCACCCTTGTTACGCTAAAAACACCGAAAAGTGTTAAAATTAGGCTGTTTCCGAGCACATTAAAAACTTTAACCTTTGTTAGCATTTTGTAAGTGGTTGATTTTTAGCGATTTGTAATTTTGTTACAAAACCACCTAAAAAAAAATCGCAAAAAAAAGAACAACGTATCAAAAAAATGCTTACCTTTGCACCGTTCAAAAGAACAAATGATTGTTTTACAGATTTTAAAAAAGCAAAGAAAATGAAGAAATTAGTTTTTATGTTCGTAGCTATCGCAGCTATCTCTTTCGCATCATGTGGTAACAAAACAGCTCAGAACACAGCTTCTGCTGATTCTGACACAGCTCAGGTAGATACAACTGCTGCTGACACTGCTGCTGCTGATACAGCTGCTGCTGATTCTGCTAAGTAATTTGAAATTACTTGCGAACGAAAAATGAGAGAAACAACCGCTGGACTTCGGTCTAGCGGCTTTTTCGTTTTATAGAGACTATGTTTCATTTTTTTAGGTTACCTTTTAGAATATTAGAAAAGATAATTTATGATAGATTCAAGTGCCTTCCAAGGTAAAAAGGCAGCTTACTATACGCTAGGCTGCAAACTCAACTTCTCTGAAACTTCCACTTTTGGCAAAATGCTCGAAGACATGGGTGTCATTACTGCTAAAAAGGGAGAGAAAGCTGATATTTGTCTGATTAATACCTGCTCGGTAACAGAAGTTGCCGATCATAAATGCCGTCAGGCTATCCACCGGATGGTGAGAAACAATCCGGGCGCATTCGTTATCGTGACGGGCTGTTATGCGCAGCTCGAATCTGAGAATGTCAGCAAGATAGAGGGTGTAGACCTCGTGTTGGGTGCTAACGAGAAGGCGCACTTGATTCAATATCTCAGCGATGCATGGGCGCAGAAATTTGCCCAGGAAAACGGATTGACTGCTCAGGCCCCTCAGAACGGCGATGCGGTAACTCCTCAGAACGTCGATACGGAAAGTTCTCAGAACGTCGATGCTGCGGCTCTTCATCAGCATTATAGCGTGAAGACGAAGGAAATCAAGACCTTCCAGCCTTCTTGCTCGCGTGGCAACCGTACCCGTTATTTCCTGAAGGTGCAGGACGGCTGCAATTATTATTGCACCTATTGCACCATTCCATTTGCCCGAGGCAATTCGCGCAACCCGAGCATCCAGTCGCTTGTGGCTCAATGTGAGCAGGCTGCTGCTGAAGGCGGTAAGGAAATCGTCATTACCGGTGTGAATATCGGTGATTTCGGTCAGACTACCCACGAGCGATTCATCGACCTTGTCAAGGCGATGGATCAGGTAGAAGAAATCAAGCGTTACCGCATCTCGAGTCTGGAGCCTGATCTCTGTGATGATGATCTCATAGAGTATTGTGCCCAGAGCCGTGCTTTTATGCCTCATTTCCATATTCCTCTGCAGAGTGGAAGTGATGAGGTGCTCAAGCTGATGCACCGTCGTTACGACAAGGCGCTCTTCGCCCACAAGGTGAACCTTATCAAGGAGAAAATGCCTGATGCGTTTATCGGTGTCGATGTGATGGTGGGCTGTCGCGGCGAAACTCCGGAGTGTTTTGAAGAATGCTATGAGTTCCTGAAGAGTCTGCCTGTTACCCAGCTTCACGTCTTCCCTTATTCTGAGCGTCCGGGCACGGCTGCCTTGAAGATTCCGTATGTGGTTGACGAGAAGGAGAAGAAGAAGCGCTCCAAGCGACTGTTGGAGTTGAGTGATCAGAAGACGCAGGAATTCTATGCCCAATACATCGGTACTGAGGCTGAGGTTCTCTTCGAAAAGGCGCCAAGAGGCAAGGCAATGCATGGATTCACCAAGAACTATATCCGCGTAGAACTTTCGCCGGCTCTCGCCAAGGAAGAATACGACAACCAGCTTATCAAGGTTCGCCTGGGTGATTTTAATCACGATAAGACGGCGTTGAAGGGAGAGCTTCTTTAGTTTATAGTTAATAGGGCTAAGTAAAAAGGGTTAATCGTAAAGTTCAAAGTCCAATGTATTACAACGATTTTGGAACATGGATCCGGAAGCAGTTTCCTGATTTCCGTGTTCAGAAGATTTCGATAGACGCGGGATTCTCCTGTCCTAACAGAGATGGAAGGATTTCGAGTGGCGGATGTACGTATTGCGACAACCGCACCTTCAATCCGAGCTATTGCGACCGGAAAAAGTCGATTACTGAACAGCTGGAGGAGGGAAAGGCTTTCTTCAGCAGGAAGTATCCTGATATGAAATATCTGGCTTATTTCCAGGCTTATACCAATACATACGCCAGGGTGGAGCAACTGAGGCAGATGTATGAAGAGGCTCTTGAGGTGGCAGATGTGGTAGGAATCGTTATCGGAACCCGTCCGGATTGTGTGAGCGATGAATTGCTCGATTATCTGGAAGAACTGAACCGCCGAACCTTCGTGCTGGTGGAATATGGCATTGAGAGTGCCAATGATGAAACCTTGAAACGCATCAACCGTGGACATGATTTTGCCTGTTGCCGTAGTGCCGTAGAACGTACTCATGCCAGGGGAATCCTTACGGGCGGCCACATCATCATCGGTTTGCCGGGAGAAGATGCGGAAGAAAGTCTGCGCCAGGCTCCTCTCATCTCTTCCTTGCCGCTTGATATTCTCAAGATTCATCAGATGCAGATTATCAGGGGCACCCGGCTGGCACAGGAATATGCTGAGCATCCCTTCCATGTTTACACGGTAGAGGAATATATTGATGTCATCGTGAAATACATCCGTCTGCTCAGAAAGGATTTGGTGCTGGAGCGTTTCGTCAGTCAGTCGCCCAAAGAACTGCTGATTGCTCCCAAATGGGGACTCAAGAACTGTGAGTTTACCAATCTCCTGAATAACAGATTAAAGAGTTTACAATAAATATGGCAAAAGTAGCAATCGTTATATTAAACTGGAATGGACAGAAGATGCTGGCAAAGTATCTTCCGAATGTCATCGAATATTCCCGTCAGGATGCTGAAATCTGGGTGGCAGACAATTCTTCTTCTGATGGTTCGATGCACCTTCTGGAGACTCAGTTTCCTCAGGTGAAGACCATCGTGCTGGAGCAGAATTTCGGCTTTGCAGAAGGCTATAACCGTGCCTTGAAGCAGATTGATGCAACGTATTATGTGCTCCTGAATAGCGATGTGGAGGTTTCGCATCATTGGCTTACACCGCTCATCGAGTTTATGGATTCGCATCAGCAGGTGGCTGCCTGCCAGCCTAAGTTGCTTGCCGAATACGATAAGGACAGTTTTGAGTATGCTGGCGCTTGCGGCGGATTCCTCGACAAATACGGCTATCCGTTCTGTCGTGGCCGTATCTTTGATACGGTAGAGCGCGATAACGGGCAGTATGATTATCAGCAGGAAATATTGTGGGCTACGGGTGCCTGTATGATGATCCGCTCAAAGGATTATTGGACTGCCGGAGGTTTAGACGGCCGTTTCTTTGCTCATAATGAAGAGATAGATCTTTGCTGGCGCTTGCGTCTGATGGGCAGAAAAATCTACTGCATTCCTGAGAGTGAGGTTTATCATGTGGGTGGTGGAACCCTGCCGAAAAGCAATCCGATGAAGACTTATCTGAATTTCAGGAATAATTTAATCATGCTTTATAAGAATCTGAGTGATACGGAGTTGTCTCATGTAATGCGTATGCGAAGATTCTTGGATTACCTTGCTGCTTTCGAGACATTGGTTCTGAATCGCAACTGGGGTGACTTCAAGGCTATCTTCAAGGCGCGCAGGGCTTTCAAGGCATGGAAACATGAGTTTGACGAAGATCGCAGAAAGATACAGGCGGGTAGGGTGAAGGAGGAGATTCCGCAGGTTTACAATCTCTCTATCATCTGGCAATATTACGCCAAGGGCAAGAAACTCTTCTCGCAGTTGTAGACTATTAATAAACAAACTTAAAAATAAAAATCTATGAAGAAAAAACAAATGATGATGGCGCTGGTTTCGCTGATGGTTCTGTCAGCCCAGGCGCAGGCTAATTTCCAGGTGTCGGTTTCCAATCCTTCCAAGGTGGCAAGAACCGATGCTCCGGTGGTTGTAGATCTCAGCAAGTTGGGCGCTATCGGCAACATTCAGCGCGCTGTAGTAACCATTGACGGTAAGGAGATTCCTTCACAGCTCGACGACACCAACCGCGATTGTACCAACGATGAACTCTGTTTCCTTGCCGATTTGGGCAAGAAAGAAACCAAGACCTATCAGGTGCATCTCTATCGTGAGGGCGAGCAGGCACAGTATCCGGCACGTACCTTTGCCGAACTCTGTCTGCCAAGCAGAAACCGGAAGCTGGCTAAGAACAGGCAGGATATTTATCTGCGCAGCATCTCGTTTGATAAGAAAACCAAGGACCCTTATCACTACGTCCATTCTCATGGCATCTGCTTCGAAAGCGAACTGATTGCCATGCGTGTTTATTTCGACCATCGTCAGACCATCGACCTTTATGGCAAAATCAACAAGGGACTGGTGGTTCAGGATACGCAGTTCTATCCTTCAGATGAGCAGATTCAGGCTGGTTCGGGCGATGATTGCCTCTGGGTAGGCAATACCTACGGGCTGGGTGCGCTCCGTGGCTGGGACGGTAAAGACCAGGTGCTGTTCAACAACGTGAAATACCAGGAGCAGCGCATCATTTCAGAAGGTCCGCTCCGTGCCATCGTCGAGGTAGTGGATAAGGGTTGGATTCCGGCTCCGGGCTTGCAGCCTGTCAATGCCACCATCCGTTACACCATCTATGCCGGTCATCGCGATTTCGACGTAGATGTATTCTTCAACAAGGATGTTTCTGATTATCAGTTTGCTACAGGACTCATCAACGTAAAGGGTTCCAGCGAATTTGCTGATGGCAAGGGATTGCGAGGCTGTTACGGCAGCGACTGGCCAACAGGCAAGGACGATGGAAAGCATAAACTGGAGACCGTAGGCTTGGGCATCTATGTGCCACAGTCAGCCCTGGTAAGTCAGCAGCCAGCCAATAAGGATTGCTATACTCAGGTGGTGAAACCTGCAGGCAGCCAGCTCAGTTATAAGCTTGCTTATACCAGTGCCAACGAAACCTATGGTTTCAAGGGCGAGAAGGAGTGGTATGAGTGGTTGAAAGCCTGGAAGAAGCAGATAGAAGAGCCGGTTCAGGTTTCAGTTTCTGTCATCATCCGATAAGCAGTTTCTTTTATCATCCGATAAGCAGAAAACTGCGCAAATAGCCAGCAATGAGCAAAAAAGCCTTACGTTTTGCTCATTGCTGGCTATTTTGCAAACAAATTTAAGAGAAAAACCCATTTTTTTTGCGAATGCGTATGATTTTTTAGCAAAAAAGCTTGGTAATTTAAATAATTTTTAGTATTTTTGCAGTCGTAACTCGAAGATTTGTAAATTATCGTGAAAAGGTTTTTTAATTATATAGTCATATTAGCAATAGTGCTTCTCAGTTCGGCCTGCGAGTTTAAGTTCAAGCCGAACGAGGAAGGAGAGGCTGTGCCCCTGTCAGTACAGCGTTACGACCGATTGGAAAGCAGATATCTTACTACCGGTGATTTCTCAGCCCTACAGCAGATGAACACCGATTACCCGATAGAAACCCGTACGCTGATAGAGAAAATGCTTCAGCTTGGCACCATTACCGACGCCAATATCAGCAACCGTTTCCTCATGTTCTATCAGGATTCTACCCTGCAGGCACTTATTGCCGATGCTGAGGCAGAATTTGCCAATATGGAAGACATCAACGAGCAGCTGAAAACTGCCTTCTCGCGACTGAACAGTTGGATTCCGGAGCTCCAGCAGCCTTGTTTCTATGCCCAGATTGGCGCTCTCGACCAGAGCATCGTAGTAGGACAGCACTCAGTAGGAATTTCGCTCGATAAATACATGGGCGAAAACTATCCGCTCTACAAGAAATTCTATACACCGCAGCAGCGCAGCACCATGTCGCGCCAGTATATTGTGCCAGATTGCCTTACCTTCTATCTGCTGAGCATCTTTCCGATGGATCAGTTCGACACCCGTCCGCAGCTCGACCGCGATCTGCACATGGGCAAGATCATGTGGGCTGTAAACAAGGCGATGGGCAAGGAGATTTTCAAGACCAAGTATGTGAATACAATCAACGCTTATGTAAAGCGCAACCCTAAAGTAACGGTAAAACAACTGCTCAAGGACGAAGATTATTCGCCTATTGAGGCATTACATAAAGATTAACACATGAAAAGATTTCCAGTTTTTATTGCAACTGTCATGATGGTTTCAGCAATGCAAGCTGCAGATAAACTCGACCTGAAGGCCATTACCTCCGGCGAGTTTGCTGCCTCTTATGTTACCGGTATTAACCCTATTGATGGCACCGATTTGTACGCTTCTATCAGCAATGATGGCAAGCAGGTTATCAGTTATTCGTTCAAGACGGGCAAGCAGATGAGCATCCTCTTCGATGTGAACGCAGTCAAGGCTCCCTTCGAACAGATTGAGGGTTATGTAATCAGTCCTGATGGCAAGAAATTGCTTATCATGACCCATCGCGAGGCTATCTACCGCCGCTCGTTCAAAGCAGAGTATTTCGTATATGATATTGCTAAGAAGAGTTTGAAGAAGCTTTCCCAGGGCGTTAACCAGCAGGTGGCTACCTGGTCGCCTGATTCACGCCGCATCGCCTTCGTAAAGGATAACAATCTCTTTGTTACCGATGGAGATAAGGAAACCCAAATTACCCGCGACGGTAAGTTCAACGAGGTAATCAATGGTATTCCTGATTGGGTTTACGAAGAGGAGTTCAGCTTCAACCGCGCCTTTGCATGGAATGCGGATGGAACTGCCATCGGATGGATACGCTTCGACGAATCGCACGTAAAGACTTATTCTCTGCAGATGTTTGAAGGTTCTCATCCTACCCATAGCGAGTATCACGACTATCCGGGAGAGTATTCCTATAAATATCCTAAGGCAGGACAGGACAACTCTAAGGTGAGCCTCTGGAGCTATGATATGAAGAACGGCAAGACCGTGGCGCTCGATGTGCCTGTAGATTCCGACGGCTATTATCCACGCATCAAGACATCGCCAGACGCCAACAGTCTGATTGTCTATACGATGAACCGCCATCAGGATGACATGCGCCTCTATGCAGTCAATCCTTTCACCGGTAAGAGCAGGATGCTCATCAAGGAGAGTGTGCCTAAGTTTGTAAAGGAAGAGGTGATTGAAAACAGCATCGTGGGCAAGAAGAACATCCTGCTGCCTAGCGACCGCGACGGCTTCATGCATCTCTATCTCTATGATATGAACGGCAAGCTCCTGCGCCAGGTAGAGAAGGGCAACTATGATGTTACCTCTATCTACGGAATGGATGAGAAGACGGGCGATGTTTATTTCCAGGCTGCTAAGCTCAATGCGCACGACCGCCAGGTTTACGTGGCTCATAAGAACGGAAAGGTGGAGCGCCTTACCGATGCGGCTGGTTCCAACTCGGCTAACTTCTCGGGCGATTACCGCTATTTCGTCAACACCTGGAGCAGCTACAGCCATCCTTATGTCTTCACCGTACGCAGCAACAAGGGCAAGCTTATCAAGACATTGGAAGACAACAAGCAGCTGCTCGAAAAGACCCGGAAGTATAATTGGGGCAAGCGCGAGACTTTCTCTTTCACCACTTCCGAAGGTGTGAAACTGGACGGCTGGATGGTGAAGCCTGTAGATTTCGACGCCAGCAAGAAGTATCCTGTCATCCTCTTCCAGTATTCCGGTCCGGGCAACCAGCAGGTGCTCGATTCATGGAGCACGGGCAGTATGGGCAATGGCGGTGCTTTCGATTATTATCTTGCTCAGGAAGGATTCATCATTGCCTGCGTAGATGGTCGTGGAACAGGCGGTAGAGGAGCTGAGTTTGAGAAGTCTACCTATCTCCGTCTGGGCGATTTAGAGTCGAAAGACCAGGTTGAGACAGCTCTCTACATGGGTTCTCTGCCTTATGTAGACAAGGATAATATCGGCATTTGGGGTTGGAGCTATGGTGGTTTCAATACGCTGATGAGTATGAGCGAGGGCCGTCCTGTGTTTAAGGCAGGTGTGGCTGTGGCTCCTCCTACCTGCTACCGCTTCTATGATTCGGTTTATACTGAGCGCTACATGCGCACTCCTAAGGAGAACGAGGAGGGTTACAAGGTGAACCCTATCGAGCGGGTAAAGCAGCAGCATGGTGCGTTGCTTATCTGTCACGGATTGGCAGATGACAATGTGCATCCGCAGAATACCTTCGAATATGCTGAGGCGTTGGTTCAGGCAGACAAGGACTTCAAGACCCTGTGGTACACGAACCGCAATCACGGCATTTCGGGTGGCAATACCCGCAACCATCTGCTTCGCCAGATAGCTAACTGGTTCAAGCAGAACCTGAAGTAGAAAATGATATGATATAAAAAAGTGAAGCCATTCCCGGCTGAAAGGGAATGGCTTCTTCATTTAATGTTCTCCTTATTACTTTGCAGAGTAAGGATAGTTTGATTTCTTATTCAGTTTTAGCGCCTTTTCTGCGCTCTTCTTTCTTGGCTTTCTTAGCCTTCTTCACTTTTACCTCTTCAACCTCTTCATCGTTTGGCTGAACAGATGAAAAATGAAAATCTGTAGAGTTGATGGTCTTCACCTGATAAGGGCTAGGCGCATCGTTCATCTGCTGTCCGTTCTTTGCCTTCTTAGCCTTTGGCTTCTGAACGTATCTTGCATAGAGTTTGTTCCATTTCTTTTCAGCCTTCTTCTGGTTGAAGTCAAACATCACGATACACGTGCGGTTGCCGGCACCATTCTGCTCCAGATAGTCGCGCAACTGGTATGAATAGTTCTCGCGGCTTACCAGAAACTTGTTCTTGCGGGTGAAATAGGCAGAATCAACCTTCTGAACGTCTGTGAAATAGACTGTAGAGTCATTAAACGACGAGGCAAATCCAAAGATGTATGCAGTCTTAACTTCGTTCTTGGCTGATGCAGAGAGCGAGCTGAAACATGCTAATGCAATAGATGCTAATGCAATTTTTGTAATTTTCATTTCTTTTTCTGTCTTATTTTGTTTTGTGCTGTCTGCCCCATCAGTCTGCAGGATCTTTCCTTATCCCAGATAGGACTTCAGCAGTTTATCTGTCGTTTTGTTCCGGAGTCGCCTTATCGTTTTTTCCTTGATCTGGCGTACTCTTTCCCTGGTGAGATGATACTTGGTTCCGATTTCTTCAAGCGTCAGTTCAGGTGTTCCTATGCCATAGAAGGCAGCAATGATTTTCTGGTCTTTGTCCGGCAGCGTCTTGAGCAGTCTTTCTATTTCAGCTCTCAGCGACTCTGTCAGCAGTTCATTGTCGGTCGGATCATCCGAATTGGCCATCAGGTCGAGCATGCTGCCATCTTCATCATCAGAAAAAGGAGCATCCACGCTCAGGTGGCGACTTGTCGATGTAGCCTTCATGGCGTCCTCTATCTTGTCTTCCGGCAAGTCTACGCGGTCAGCCATTTCATCTACACTCGGTTTGCGTTCAAATTCCTGTTCGAACTTACTCATCTCTCTGTTAATCTTGTTAACGCTTCCCACCTGGTTTTGCGGAAGGCGCACAATTCTGCTCTGCTCGGCTATGGCCTGCAGAATGCTCTGGCGAATCCACCATACGGCGTAAGAGATGAACTTAAAGCCTCGGGTTTCATCAAACTTCTGTGCGGCTTTGATAAGCCCCACATTTCCTTCGTTGATAAGATCAGGCAAACTGATCCCGTGGTTCTGGTATTGTTTGGCAACAGACACCACGAAACGGAGATTGGCTTTTGTTAATCTCTCCAATGCCCTACGGTCACCTTTTCTTATACGCTGAGCGAGCTCCACCTCTTCATCTGTAGAGAGCAGCTCCTCATGAGCAATATCTTGAAGATATTTTTCTAACGATGCGCTTGCGCGATTCGTAATTGACTGAGTAATTTTTAATTGTCTCATGCTGGCATCAAATTTTAAGTAGTTGCAAAAATACACTTTTTTGTTTAAATACCAAAAAAAATAGTAGATATTTTTCAGAAATACCTACTATTTTATTGTTTTTTGTCTGTTTCTTGAGTTTTTTGGCAGTAAAAATGCCTTTTTCACTACTCAATCATGAGACGTTTCTCTTAAAACTCTTACTCTTAGTCTTTCTGCAGTGGAACAGCGAAGTAAGCCTTCTTGCCTGTTGGCCATATACCCTGGATGTAGAGCACTGGGTCCTTGCTGGTAGAAGCACTCTTTACAGCCTTCTGCAGGTCATCAATCGTATTGATGTTGTTGTCGTTGATGCGCTGGATGATGAAACCGCGTGAAATGCCACCATCCTTCAGGGCGCCGCTGTTCACCTTCATTACCTCTACACCATACTTGATGTTGAGCTGGTTCTTCTGGCTCTCTGTAATAGGGCGGAAGCTGCCACCGAGCACATCGAGGTCGGCACTCTTGATAATCGAAGTATTACCCTGGGCATTCTTCAGTGTGATGGTCTTGGTGCTTGCCTTCTTGTTGCGCAGGTAGGTGATGCTCATCTTGTTGCCAGGGCGCTTGCCATTCAGGATTTCCTGCAGCTCAGCCATCTTGGTCACCTTCTTGCCGTCAACCTTGGTAATCACGTCACCTTCCTTCAGTCCTGCCTCAGCACCGTTGCCGTCTTCATCAACATTGGCAATGTAAACACCCTCGTTGGTTCCCAGGTTCACTTCCTTGCCGTTCTCCTTCTGGGCGTTGATATAGTTCAGCACATCGACTCCCTGTATGCTCAGCATCACGCGCTGTACGCTGCCGTATTTCTTCAGGTCGTCTACCACCTTGTTCATGATAGAGGTAGGGATGGCGAAACCGTAGCCGGAGTAAGAACCGGTCTGTGAATAGAGCATGGCGTTGATGCCTACCAGTTCGCCCTGGGTGTTGACGAGTGCACCGCCCGAGTTGCCTGCGTTGATGGCAGCATCGGTCTGGATGAAACTCTCTACACCGTTGGCACCGAGCGAACGTGCCTTGGCAGAGATAATGCCGGCTGTAACCGTATTGTTCAGTCCGAATGGGTTGCCCACGGCGATGACCCATTCACCCACCTTCACCTTGTCGCTGTCGGCGATAGGCAGGGTAGGCAGGTTCTTGCCGTCTATCTTGATGAGGGCGAGGTCGGTAGTCTTGTCGGTTCCGATGATGCGAGCCGAGAATTCACGATTGTCGTTCAGTGTTACAGTCAACTCGTCAGCACCTTCTACCACGTGGTTGTTGGTAACGATGTAACCGTCCTGACTGATGATGACGCCCGAACCGGTAGCCTCTCTCTTCGGAGTCTGCACTTTCTGCTTACGTGTGCCTCCGTTGCCCTGTCCCGGGTTGCCGAAGAAGCCGAACGGGTCGAAGAAACCTCCGAATGGATCGTCCTGCACATCTACCGTCTTCACCTTCGAGTTCTGTACGTATTTAATGTGTACTACAGCAGGCAGCGCCTTCTCGGCAGCATAGGTTAAGTCTACAGGCTGACCTGCTGGCGCAGCGGTAGCTGCAGGTGTAGCATTTACTTTCATGAAAGCACCGGCTGAAAATGCGAGCGAACCAACGCAGAGCACAGCCACAACATAATTACTTAATTTTTTCATGTCTCTTATTTTTTTTTGTTTACTTTTCTTTTCCTTGGAACTGCAGCAGCTAATATCATGCCAAAAGTCAGCTTGCCATGCACCGCTCTGTTTTCCGGTTGCAAATATAGGGTCATTTTTTGAGATACGCTTCATTCTCTGCATAAATTTATTCCGTTTTAACATTTTAAATTAACACTTTAACGGCTATTAAACAAGAAATGCCCTAAATTCACAAATATTTGAATGTAAGCACGAAAATCTTAGTTTTGTATACGAAACTATCTTTTGTTAATTATTGAATATCTGTTAAACGATAGGGACTCAGAAACTCAGTTTAACCGGGAAAAAGAGTGAAAATAGCCTTGCGAATAACTAATGATGCATAAAAAAGTGAGGAATCGTGCGATAGTATCAAAAGTTTTTTGTACTTTTGCATGTCGAAAGCAGTGCTCCGGTCTGTCGCTGGCATCTTTCAGGTGCGAGAGGAAAGTCCGGGCAGCATAGAGCATCCCACTTCCGAAACTAGAAGCTATTGGTGACAGTAGGTGTCGGTAGAAGAAAATAACCGCTTTCACTTATCCCGTTGTCCAGTCTGGGGTGGTGAGAGTAAGGGTGAGAAGGTGGTGTAAGAGACCACCAGCTGGCGGGTGATCGTCAGGCTGTGCCATCTGGGAGCTGTAAGCTCATGTATACCGCAGATTGAGGGCGGCTCGTCCGATTGCCTTCGGGCTGCTGTGGAGGGTAGAGTGCTTGAGCCCAAGGGTGACTTTGGGACTAGATAAATGACAGACGTTCTTATTTTCAATAGGAACACAGAACTCGGCTTACAGGAGCACTGCTTTCTTTTTTTTCATCATCGCAGCCTTTATATATAATAAGGTATAAGATGCATTCATTTTTAAACGATTTTAAAAACTAGCAAGATTATGAAACTCAGAGAACCGGAAAAGCAGATATTAGATGATTTCGAACATAAGGTAACGGGCAAGATAGCGAAATATGGCAATGAGCCCGATTTCCCAAAGTTTGAGAACTATGGCATTACCCGCATGGAGCTGGATGATTATCTTTTCGATAAGCAGGCGATACTCGACATGGGTGGTTCCAAGCGCAGCCAGCTCACTATCGGCGGTTTCATCACCGTCCTCCCCGTACTGGTGCTGTCCTGTTTCCCGGATAAGTCACCCGTCTACGACAACGGCAAGATGCTCGCTACGGTCATAGCCGTCATCATCGGTCTGCTGCTGGCGTGTTTTGTCAAGGCACTTCTCCAGATGATCATCGCCTATCGCGTGAACCATCATAAGGAGCCTAAGATGGAGACCTTCATCAAGGCAGTCCTCTTCTACGAGAAGCGGTCGTAACTGTAAACTGTAAAAAATAAACTATAAACTATAAGTAGTATGACATTACCAGACTTTATGGACTATAAGGACAAGTTCACCCAGCGTGCATTTGTCGAGAAGATTTCGCATGTTGCCAAACGTGCCGGTGCCAAGATGGTTTATACAGCGCTCATTCTCTATTATACGTTAGAGAGTGACAAGGTTTCGCTGAAGGACAAGGCTCTGATTGTAGGAGCTTTGGGTTATCTCATCAGTCCGCTCGATGTGATTCCAGACGCCATACCTATTGCCGGTTTGGGCGATGACCTGGCCGTATTGCTGTTTGTGCTCAAGAAAGTTTGGGGTGAGGTTTCAGAAGATGTAAAAGCAAAGGCTCAGGACAAGTTGAAGAAGTGGTTTGATGAAGATGAGATTCCATCAGCCGATGACCTCTTCAAGGATTCAGCCACCGATACTCCAGTCTGAAAATGATAATGACCGGAAATGACCATGACCGAAAACGGCCGCTCTCCTCATATTGAGGTGAGCGGTCGATTTTGTTTTTATCCCATGCAGCTCGTTACTCCGAGCGTAGTAGCGATAGCGGTCAGAATGCTGATGGCTACCTGCAGAATTGTTTTCCAAGTGTTCGCTTTCATCTTTTTAATGTTTAAAGTTTAGTGTTTCATGTTTACTTTTTGGGGGCGGATAGGCTGGGCTAGGGGCTAGCACCCTAGCCAGTCTATCCTTGGGCTATTCAAGGCCGTCGCCAGTTTCGCCAGTACCGCCGCCTGATTCTGAGCCTTGGCCATCGCTGCCGGTCTGACCGGTGTTTGAACCACCTGGGGTAGAACCGCCTGGCGTATTATCCGGAGTAGTTGGGGCGTTGAGGTCAACGTTGGTCTTACCCTCCTTAATCGCCTTGATAACGGCTGCCTGAGCGCTGCGGCTGGCTACGAGGTTGAACTCGGCGTCATCGCGAAGGTTCTTGAATTCCTGACCTGGCTCCCACTGAACCTTTACGCCGGTGATGTTCTGTGCGGTGAACTTGTCAGCATCCTCAGCACCCTTCGAAGTGAGAAGGAGAGAGAAATCACCGAGATCGCCCAGACGGATTTTCTTGCCCTCAAGCAACATCTCACGCATGCAGTCTACGGCGATGTAGAGGATGGCGCTGATGTCAGCTCTCGAATAGACACTGCCATGAGAGGTGATGTGCTTGGCAAACTTCTCGATGGTCATGATGTCGGTGTACTGAGAGATGGCGAAAGCATTCTGCTTCTCAGTCTTCACGAGTTCC
>QWCV01001139.1_pt1 | contig 27452 bp, 25 predicted proteins | sample 1972621 | NCBI WGS metagenome assembly QWCV01 (sample SAMN09866699, study PRJNA288562) | Human gut metagenome isolate pre2_stool, whole genome shotgun sequencing... | isolation source: gut | host: Homo sapiens | place: USA: California | reverse complement strand
TGGTACCGCTTGCAGCGATACAAGCGGTACCGATTGCAGTGATAGCATGGTACCGATTACACCGCTACGCTTGGTACCGATACAGCGCTATCGTCACATTTTCCACATTTCTTCGTCTTTCCAATCCTCAGGGAAGCCCATGGCAGGTAACGACACGACATCTTTATACTCATCCAACAATGCTATCAGCCTGGTTTTGAATGGAGAAGTAGGATTCACCGTCTGCAACAGATAGTTCAGGATACAGGCAGTATAATAGAATTTCTTCAATCTCGCCTTATGAGGTTCTCTGAGCCATGTGAGTTTTTTGGAAAATTCCAACCGCTCCGGCACGATACTCATATCTCGATTCCAAAGACGGGCATGATGGGCACAGATGTTCCTCACGTAGTTGATGGCATGCAACCAGGAGCAAAATGTCTTAGGAGGCAATCCGAAATACGAGGCGATACTAGCTATGTCTGCACGGTTCTTCAACCCCATACATATTCTTGAAAGATGGTTGAAATACATGATTTCCACACTCATCCAAGAAGGTGGGTTCACCGGATCATAGTACTTGCTGGTATAATGCTGTATGAATACCTCAGCACGATTGTTATGCAGCTGTTCCCTGATATGACTTTGTATTTCCGAATATACATCAATGGTTATCTGCTTGCCACCACGCAACATGATGGTCTTGGGTTCATTGAATATATCCTGTCTGTCTTGCCAATGCGAACCGTATTTATGACTTAATTGGTAGATGATCTGAGTTCTGATGGCTACCTCAAGCCTTTCTATCGCATCAAATACCAACAAACGGAGCTTTCTGTCAAAAACATAAAGGTTATAGACATGATCCCAGGTGATACCTTTCTTGAAAGAATCCAATATTTCTCCTTCTTGATTGGCTTCTTTAAAAGGCAGCATATAGGCACTCATCCTATAGTAGCTGATATTGGCAAGATGCCTTTTGGCACGTGCCTCGTCAGCAAATTGAAGCCCTCTGGATTTGAGGAGTTCAACCTGCTGCTGATAGGTCAATGGTGGCTTTGTATATCTTTCCATACTCTCACAATTTTATTTAAGTTACAAAAGTATAGAAAAATTCCTGTATGAAAGAAGAAATGCCTTATTTTCTTGTATTCTGATAACATTTTTCAGTAATTCTACAGAAAATGAGCATTTTCATCTCCTCATTCTCTCCAATTCATCATCCCGTCGCATCTTATCATTCAACTTCTCCTGCATCTTGTCCAGAAAGTAGGTACGACTGTAGTTCTTACGTCTCCGGATATCGGTATAAAAACGGTAGCAGTCCTTGGCCTTGACACCAAAGAATTGGTACATGGCTTGAGCCAGCTCTTTGAATTTCACTTCGCCGTCATTCACACTTCCCATCACACAGATGCCATATACCATCTCTACGAGGTCTACAGCGTTCCCCGTCCAGCATATCGGCAAAGCCTTGTCCGTCTTCTCATGGGCAACAGAAGCCCCCTTGCCCACGCTTGCCTTTACCTGCTGCATCATCTTACGGATGAACGACAGGGCTTTCTTGATATACAGTCCAAGAGCACATCCTGTATCTGGATGTAACAGTGGATGATATTGCAACTCTGTCTCTGCAAACACAAGGGCATGCAGAGCCTCCTTGCTCTCTGACGCACGATGGCACAGGTCTATAACCTGAGTTACAAACTGGTGATACTCCTCCTGAATCTGCTCCATCTTCATCTTGCCGCCAAGGTCGTTGATAACCTTAAAGAAGGCAGTCTCTGTCAATATATTATAGCTCATAAGTCTTTCTGTTTTGATTGTTAAACTTCTATTGGGCGGTGTACACACAACCCATAGTAGTCCAAAAGCAATGCCAACAGACGCCAGACAGCGCCAAAACAGAGTATAACTTTCTGATTATCAACACAGCAACAGCAACCACAGCCTAGCAGCACAAAAACAAAAAGTGTTCAAAACCTGAACACCTGTTCACGTTTTGAACACCCCATTCTACACTTTTGCCTTCACAAAAGCCTATTCTATACCATACTTCTCCTTCAGATTGTACAATGTCGTTCGTCCAATCCTCAGTATCTCTGCGGCTTTCGTATGATTTCCCTTGGCGAGTTTCAAGGCTCCAATGATTCGTTCCCGTTCCGAATCCACATCTCGCAGCGCCGTCGTTACCGTTGTTGTCCCCGAAAAAGAATCAAACTTCAGGTTCTCTTCCGTGATCTGCTTCTCTTTCGCCATGACCACGGCATTTTTGATGACCCGTTTCAGTTCTCTCACATTACCTGGCCAGGTATAGGTTTCCAAAGCCTTGATGGCTCCGGTACTGAAACCATCTATCTCTTTTCCGAACCGCAGTTTATATCTCCTCAGAAAGAATTCTGCCAATGGTCTGACATCCTCTACCGCCTCTCGCAATGGCGGCAACTCGATAATGGTCTCGCAGAGACGTTGCAGCAGGTCATGCTTGAAGGTATCATTGTTCACTGCCTTGCCCAAATCTTCATTCGTAGCCAGCACCAACCGCACATCAGCTTCGATGTCCTTTGTTCCGCCAACTCGTCTGAATCGCTGTTCCTGCACCACTCGCAGCAACATCTTCTGCACTTCCAGAGATAGGTTGCCTATCTCGTCCAGAAACAGGGTTCCTCCCTTCGCTTCCTCAAACACACCCATACGGGCATTGTCTGCCCCGGTAAAAGCACCCTTCTCATGCCCCAGAAGAGTAGAGGCGGCAAGCTGTTCATTCAGGGTGCCGCAATCCAAGGTGACGAATGGCTTGTTGGCTCGCTTGCTTTTCTCATGGATCATCCGGGCGATATGCTCTTTCCCCGTTCCGCTCTCTCCCAGGATCATCACCGTTATCTGGATGGGAGCAAACATATTCACCAGTTCTATCACCTTCGTGAAGGCCTCACTGGTCCGGGCAAAGATTTTCTCACGACTCTTGGCGATATGTTCATTCCCTTTCCACAGGGCATTCAGAAATTCAAACAGCTCTCCCTGCATCTCACTCTTCGGAAAATAATTGGCTGCGCCCTTCTTGATGGCTGCCACGGCAGAGGAATAACTCTCATAGTCCGTCATGATGACAAACTGGTTCTCATAACCATTCTCCCGCATCCATTCCAACAGTTGGATGCCGTCTCCATCGGGCAACCGAAGGTCAGAGAGTACGATGGTAAACTCATCCACCTCCCGCACCAGTTCCATGCCCTTGCGCATGTTGTAGGCTTTGGAAGTCTCCCAACCCTGACGCTTCAGCATATTACAGATGCGTTCACAGAAGGTCATACTGTCTTCTATCACTATGATTCGCTTCGTCATTTCATTCCTCCTTCCTGTTCTTCATGAATAGCCTGGATGATATCTTCGCACTGCCGTTTGATTTCACAGATTCCCTGGGCTATTTCCTTGTCAGTAGTGGTAGTATTCTTCACGGAAGAAAAAACGCGGTTCAGCTTTTCACCGCATCCTATCAGTTCCCAGGTTCCTCTCATGCTATGCAATATTTCTTTCAGCTCATGGCGGTCGCCTTTCTCCCAGGCCTTGTCAATACGGCGGATGTTCTCCTCCGTCTCTTCCTCAAAAAGCCACAGCGTTCTTTGCTTCTCACCAAATTCATATAGGGGTATCAGGTCTATGTTCCCTTTCCCGTTCACGTCCTTCTGGATGAATCGGTTGGCTACCGACATCAATTCGTTCGGGGAGAAGGGCTTGGATAGACATCCCGAAAAGCCCTTCCCGGTCAGATAGTCCTCTGTGATACCTGCTGATCCCGTCACGGCAACAACGGGTATAGTCCGGGAATTACCGATGTTCGACATACGCAGGATTTTGAGCACATCATATCCGTTTGCGCCCTGCATCTTCAGGTCCGTAAACAGAATATCATAGTCCTTCTCGCGCATCTTTGCCAGTAATTCATCCATACTCATACTGGTATCGCACCTGATCCCGTTTTCCGCAAAGATGCCCTGCATCCGATGGAGTATCAGCTCGTTATCGTCTATGACGACCACTTCCGCTCTGTTGTCCCCGATAATCTCATTCTCTCTTTCAATATCTTTCTCATGCACCAGTGGCAATGGGATTTCCACTGTGATGGTACTGCCGACATTCTTCTTGCTCGACAGTTCGATTTTACCATCCATCATACCCACCAGATTTTTCACGATAGACAGTCCCAAGCCGAATCCGTCTTTCGTTGCCGCATTGCTCAGCTGTCTGAAGGCATCAAAGATTTGCTGCTGTTCTTCTTCATCCATTCCGGTTCCGGTATCATGCACGGAGATGAACAGCATGCCACCCTCATAACTCAGCCGAAGGGTCACAGAACCGGCATCCGTAAATTTCAGGGCATTCGACAACAGGTTTCTTACGATTCTCTGTATCTTTTCCTTGTCGCCCAGCACGATGTCATCCGACGAACTCTCCACGGTCAGCACCAGTCCCTTCTTGTCCGCCAGTCCTGCAAATTCCGATGCCAGTCTTGTTCCAAGCCCTTTAATGGTAAAGGGTTTAGTCATTATGGTCTCTTTCCCGTTATCCAGTCTGAAATAGTCCAACAAATCATTGAGCATCTGCTCCATACCTGCTACGGCTTCCAAAGAGATATCTATTTCATCAGCAGAATCCTTCTTCATGACACCCAGATGGTGTTTGAGGGTTGCCAACGGGATTCGCAGTTCATGCGTGATGGCCTGTATGGTCTGGCGGCGCTGGGTAAGAAGTTCTATGTTCTGCTGGTTTTTGGTATTCAGCTTCCCGATGAGCTGATCGGTTCTTTTCTTGTTTCTGATAACCTGCAGGAACATACAGAATAATACCAGAATCAATAGGGAGAGCATACCTATATAATAATAGGTATAGTTACCTTCCAGTGTGGCTATCTGCTGCTCTCTTTCCTCGATTCCCTTGTTGACATGCTCGTCAACAACGGCAATCATTTTATGTAGATGATGGTTGATGGCTTCATTCCTGATGCCCAGACTGTCCAGATGCCCATTGACCTTACGGCTCTGTTGCTGATGCCTGGCGACAATCTTATGATTGAGCATAGACAGCATTTGGGTCATGGCGGTGGGCTGAGGACGTTTCATGGTATCAACAACAGCCTTTTCTTCTTTTCTAAACAGCCGTACCCAAAATCCCCGTTTCTTCTTCTGAACCGCAGGACGGGGAGTAGAGGACTGCATTTGCTGCTCTTTCTTGCTTTTCGCAACAATCTTGGGCACTTCCGTCGTCAGTTCCTCATGAATATCATTACGTTTCTGTACGGCATTCCTGATTTGCAATAACAGTCTTTCTTTCTCAACAAACAGCTGGCGGAGGTCCTCAGTTTCTATCTGACGATTCATCTTCCCCATATCCAGCAACATACAGTTCACTTCCATCCTAAGTTGATGATAGTCTTCTACATCTGTGGTGTCCCAGTCTGCTACCGTCTCGCCAAGCAACGACATCTCGGCGATATGCATGTTCAAATCATGCATATCCTTACGCCACTCATGCAGTTCTGTGTTCCTGCATTCGATCTCTTTCCTGTCGTGCCATTCAGATAGGCCGATCGTAATGGTACATCCTATGATGAGGATGGCTGCCATGATACCGCCTGCCATCCATCGGCAGATATGTCCAGTCTGTTTCTTATGTTCCATCTTTATATTTTCTTAGCCGTTACAATTCTATGGTCCTGCTGTAACCATCATTACCTTGTACTTCAACCGAATGTTCGTTCCACCTGTATATGTATTTATATTCTGGAGGCAGGATGATATTGCCCCTCCTGTCCAATAGTCCATACAAACATCTCTGCATGCCTATTCTGCATTCGGCATAATCACCCTTGAAGTCAGAGATATACGAATAAATGGGTTTCACAATGATGTCGTTCATCACCCTCAGTCCCCATCTGCCATCCTGCTGGAAAGGCTCTACATTCTTCAGATATTCCTTCAGTTGTTTGGCTGTCATCTTCTTCCTTGCCGTATTCGCCTTCTTCACCGTTATCATCTCATCATTCACGGCAATAATGTTCTGCATCTTCTTCACATAGGTTGGGATGATACCCTTGCCTGCCCTCAGTCCCGCAAACATACTCTCCCAGTTGCGAGGCTTGTCGGGCAAGCCGAACTTGCGGTAGTTACCTACGTTGTCGATAATCATGCACACCTTATCCTTGTTCTCATGGTTGATGCGCAACCCGCGCCCCACCATCTGCAGATACTTGGCTAGCGACAGCGTAGGACGGGCCATCTGGATGAATTCCACGTCAGGACAGTCAAAACCCTCGTCGAAGAGGTTCACGTTCACCAGACAGTCTATCTCACTGCGTCTGAACGCCTCCACCATCTCCTTGCGTTTCTTGGCAGGCGTCTTGCTGTCCAGTGCCACACTTTTCAGTCCGAGGGCATTGTAACAGGCGGCTATCGCCTGGGCATGCAGAATATCAATGGCATAAACGATACCCTTCTTGCCGTCAGCATATTTCTTCACGCTGTCGTAGAGGCGTTGGATGGTCTGCGGAATATTCAGTTTCTCGTCCATCTCCTTGATGGCATAGTCGCCATCGCTACCTCGTCCTTTCAGCTGGTTCACGGTCAACTGATCGTTGGAGTACTTGCCGATAACCACGTAGTCGTAAGGTGCCAGATACCCACGCAGGATGAAGTCGTTGGTGCAGGGAGATTTCAGCAATATCTCGAACAGTTTGCTGAAGGATTTCTTGTTCATGCGGCATGGAGTTGCCGTCATACCGAGTTTCAGAGCCTTTCTGTTCCTGTCAAACAGGTCTTGATAGGAGGTTGCTATGGCGTGGTGAGCCTCATCCACTACGATGAGTCCTGGCGTACACTCCGCCCCTTCCAGTTCGTCGATATGTCTGTTCAACCATTGAATGGAGAGCACCCTTATCCTTACTTTCGCTTTCAGCTCCATTTTCTTCTCCCCATAGTCCAGACAGAATCTGTCCAGCGTCTGCTGCATTTGCTCTACCAGTTCACGGCGGTGCGCTACAATCCACACTTCGTCCGTGTCATGGTTATCAAGGAACCATTTCACCACAGCCGCCATCACGTAGGTCTTTCCCGTACCTGTCGGCATCTGCACCATCACCGAACTGCCCACCTTCTCCTTCTTACCATTCTCATTGTAGAATGTACCGGAAACAGCAGTGGTCAGCACGTTGATAATGTCCTCCAGCATCTTCTGCTGATAGTCATAAAGCTTGATTTTCTTCATCACAAATTATATTTTCGCAATTCAGCTCTCGACACCGTTTGAAAATAGGGAACGTATGGCACTCCATTACTTTCCAATCTCAACCCATTTCTACTGTCTTGCGTGATGTATATGTCTGAATCAATAGCATAGCCAGAGAAATTCTTATACTCTCTCACCACAAAATAAGAAAAGTCATCCGTCTTCTTCAAAATCTTGAACCATAACCGTGGTTCCTGCTTCAAAAATAGAAACTCACTGTTGATGACACAAATGTTGTCATCAGCCACAATCTGCCAATTTCTCAATACGGTATCTCGCAAATCCGGGATATTCCGAACATAATACCAGTCGCTCTCTCTCAGCAATCTCACAAATCCTCGCTGCTCCGCCACAGGCTTGGCATAATGCTTCAACCCAGAAATGCCATCCACCCAATAACTCTCGCCAAACACGTCCTTGGGTACATACCATATCTCGTCAACTCCTTTCTGCACCTCATCACGCTCCCAAACCTTGCTATTATGAATAGGATAGAAAAGTCCATGCTTATAAATCTTCTGATGCTTCTCCGCAGCCTTTTTCTCCTTCCTGCTGTATTTCTGGCAATAATCATTCATCTCCACCTGTGTCTCGATGGGAGTCAATTCCATGTCGGGATTTCCTTGGGCATAGCAATTTTCCTCATCATCCACATATAACCTCACACTACCAGCCTTGTCCTTCAACTGATACACCTTGTCAGGTTCATCCATCGAGATATATTTCCTTTTCCAATTAATGCCTCTGCCCACTTGCAACTCCAAGGACTTCAAGTTGATATAAGCCTTGTCGTCAATAAACTTGGAGCGGATGCGAGGAAAGAATCTCATGCCATCCTCCGTACAGAACTCAACGTCCAACAGCCTTACCGTCTGCGGTCGCTTTGCAAACCTCAGTCCGCTCCGCCTGTCAATCCATCCGTCCTTATCCTCCACAATCTCATCATTCTCGTTGTCCTCAATCATCTTCTTCTGCCTGTCATGCCCAAGAATCTTCATCATCTCCTCATTCTCGCTCACCACGCTGCCCCAATGACAGAAACTATTGTTAATCCTCATGCAAATCTCCTGCAACGAATCCGCAAGCTGCGACCTCCCTTCAAACATCTGCTGCCAGTTTCTGTCAGCTGAAGGCATCCCGAACCGCCGATACAGTCCCACATTATCCAGTATCACGCAATAGCTCTTCCTCCGTGCCACCCGCAACCCACGTCCCACCATCTGCAAGTACTTCGCCAGCGACAGCGTAGGTCTCGCCAACTGAATAAACTGCACATCAGGACAGTCAAATCCCTCCGAAAACAAATCCACGCTCACCAAAACTCGGATTTTACCTTTTTTGAATTGCTCCACCAAACTCTTTCTTTCATTCGATGGTGTCTTGCTACTAATCGCTACAGCGTTTATATCATTGCTACGATAAAACTCCGCAATATGCTCCGCATGCTCAATACTAAAGGCATACACAATGCCTTTCTTCCTCGCCACATACCTCTTCACCGTCATACAAAGCCTTTCAAGCGAAGGCCTCACATCCATCACCTCATTCAGTTTCTTCTGCTGATAATCCCCATCAGCCCCACGTTTCTTCAGTGAGTCAATCAACCTCTGGTCCAATCCATCCGGCTTGATAGAGTAGTAGTCATACAGGCTCAACCGCCCCTTGGCAATAAACCGCTCCATACTCCAAGACGTGAGCAACGTATCAAACAAGTCAGCAAATCCCTCACCTTTCAGTCGATAAGGCGTAGCCGTCAGTCCCAACTTCTTCGCCTTTGGAAATGCCCTCATCACCTCCGCATACGTCTTCGCACCGCATGATGCGCCTCATCAATCACAATCAGCGAAGGTACCTCCCTCATCTCCCGATAATGCAACGTCAACCACTGTATCGACATCACTTTAATAAAAGCAGTATCATCATCTGTCGATGTTGGCAAATCAAACCTTGCAAGTGTTTCTTCTATTTGCACAACGAGTTCTCTTCGATGAGCAACAACCCACACACATGGATTCTTCACTCTTCGTTCTTCACTCTTCACTACTGCTGCAAGCAGATACGTTTTCCCCGTTCCCGTCGGCATTTGAACCATGACGGATTGGAGCTTTCCAAAAGCCTTCCCAATCCGTTCCACCATTTCTTTTTGATAATCAAACAGCTCCATCATGATTTACAGCATAATCCTTTCCGTACTTCCATTATCCTTGATACCCAATACAGAATACCTATTGATGAAATGGAATCCCCTGTATTCTGCAGGAACAATCACATACCCATATTTGTCGATAATTCCCGACACCATATGATTATTGGCAGGATGAAAGACCGCATAGATACCTTTGAAATCGGAAATGTAAGAATAGATAGGCGGCAACACGATTTCATCGCCCGATTTCAGTCCCATTCTCCATTCACCCTTAACCTCAAACGGCACGATGTTCTCCTTGAACGTCCTCAACTCCTCAGCCGTCATCTTCTTCCTGCCAGCCTCAGCCTCTTTCACCATCACCATCTCATCATCCACGGCAATGATACTATTGACTTTCTTCACGTATGACGGCACCGCACCCTTGCCAGGCATATCACCCTCAAACATGGCATCCCAATCACGATACCTGTCAGGCAATCCAAATTTCCGATAGTTACCCACATTATCAATAATCATGCACACCTTCTTCGGGTCTTTCTTATTGATGCGCAGTCCACGCTCCACCATCTGGAGATATTTGGCAAGCGACAGTGTTGGTCGAGCCATCTGGATATACTCCACATCAGGACAGTCAAAGCCCTCATCAAAGAGGTTCACGTTCACCAAGCAATCCAATTCTCCTTCCCTAAAAGCCTCCACCGCTTTCTTTCTCGTCTTGGCAGCAGTCTTACTGTCCAATGCCACCGCCTTGATGCCAAGTTGATTGTAACATTCAGCAATCGCCTTGGCATGGTCGATATCGATGGCATACACGATACCTTTCTTGCCAGCAGCATACTTCATCACACTATTATAGAGCCTCTGGATGGCAGGCGGAATATTCAGTTTCTCGTCCATTTCCTTCACTGAATAGTCACCGTCACTGCCACGCCCTTTCAATTGATTGATAATCTGCTGGTCAGTAGATTTCATACCGATGACCACATAGTTATAAGGAGCCAAATACCCACGCATGATAAAATCCCTTGTGGAAGGCGAAGTAATCAAACGGCTGAACAGCGTACCAAACGAAGCCTGTTTCATGCGACAAGGCGTTGCCGTCATGCCAATCTTCAAGGCTTTGTGGTTTCGGATAAACACATCCTGATAAGAAGTGGCAAGGGAGTGGTGGGCTTCATCCACGATAATCAGACCCGGCCTAAAACCATTCTTTTCCAAGTCCCCAATGTTTCTTGTGAGCCATTGGATGGACAACACCCTTATCCTCACCTTTGCCGTCAGTTCATCATCCTTCTCACCATAATCCAAAGCAAAGCGGTCGAGCGTCCGTTCCATCTGCTCCACCAGTTCCTTACGATGCGCAATCAGCCATACCTCTCCCTTGGAATAAGTCTCCAAGAACCATCTCACCACAACCGCCATCACGTAGGTCTTACCAGTCCCCGTAGGCATCTACACCATCACCGAACTCCCCACATTCACCCTTTTTCTCTTCTCATTATAGAGAACAGAGTCAAAGACTGCAGCGGAAAACACCTCAGTGATGTTCTCCAACATCTCTTGTTGATAATCAAAAAGCCTGATTTCTTTCATACGATAGATTCAAAATCCTTTCTCGGCATACCATAATCCTTATAGCATTCCGTATCTTCTATTTCCTTCCATGCTTTGTGAAGATACTCCTTCACGTCTTCTGGCAATCTGCCATCTGCAGCAAGCCCATGAAAAACTCTCAGCATATCATTGACAGCATACTCAGGACTATACATGTCATCAAAATAGTTATAATGCTCATCCATGACAAAATGCCTACACATGGATTTCGTCATTTGCATAAACATCAATGCAGCATCCATATACTGACCCTTGGCAATCAACCGCTCAATCTTTCTATTCTCTTCAAGCATCAACTGCCATATCAAATCACAATCCCAACCAATATTTCTACTGTTGAAGATACGACTCTCATAATCCTCATTCAATGGAATGACAGACCGTGCCTCTTTCTCTGCTTCCATTCGTTTCTTTTCCTCTCGCTCTTTTTGAAGAGCTATGCGTCTTGCCTCACGCTCTTCCTCCTCATTCATTTCTCGCTCTACAGCCACTGTTTCACCATTGAAAGGAGCCGCAGGAACCAAGGCGAGCAATTTCTTTTCCAAGCCACGGAAGTTTCTGTATTCCTTTGAATGCAACAAGATAAACCTACAAACCTCTTGGCGTATTGTCTCATTGTTCCAAGCCTTCACCGTCTCCACCAATGCTGTGTAACTTGCCAACACCAACTTACCGATTCTCGACTTATATTCACCAATCAGTTCCGCTATGTCATCACGGTTAATCAGCAATGGAAGATGTTCACACAATCCCTTTGCAATGGCAAAAGCCGCATCAGGACGATTCTTAGCTAATATCTGTGGTATGGATTTCTTGTGCCAACGCTCCAACAGGCGCAACTGATGCATAAAGTCCTCATTGTCCTTTGGCTTGAATGTCACTTCCTGCATGAAGAACTTGGCATATTCCTCCTCATAATTCACGGTCAAGCCACGAGGCACGAAGTCAATCTTCGGTCGCTCCATCTGTCTGCGGTACTGCTCCACCTCACGCATCCGTTTCTGCTTCTCATCCCATTGGATACGTAAAAGTTTCTCCTCTCTGATTCTAAGTTCTATCTCTTCAAACTCAGGAGTTTTCATCGTCTCCTCTTTGAGATGATTCTTGATGACTTTGTTCAAGTATCTCTTCCATACCTCCTTGTTCTCCTCATTCACGAACGGAGGACACTCATCGCCGTATGTCGCTCGCCAAGTTATCTCGTCAAACTGGAGATACCACTGATAACGTTTATGTTGGTTGTTATTTCCCATTATATACTTATTTTTGTGTTCATTACTACTCCTAATTCTTTAAATATTCAGTGAATATCTTCTTCACGTACACCAAATTCATTTTCCACCATTGCCAGCATAGCAGCAGACCAACTGATACCGCAAATAACAATAACCACCAAGACCAACCAAAAATGAAAAACATAATTATTGATGTAAACAAATGAGCGAAGAAGATATTTCTTGATAAAATAGACTGATAGTAGAACTCTTGACATCCCTCCATATTAATACTCTGCTTTGCCTGTGCCAAAGCCCTTGCAGACTTCACATTATCCACAGAATCTTCACGTTGAAGACTTAATTTATTTCTAAGGTCGCTGTTTCTAACAATCTGAAATCTTGTAAAGCTATTATTCAATACCAATCGAGAAGGACGAGGAATTCCCCAATGGTACATAAGATACTCTAATCCACCACTGATGATTTCATTGATATAGCCCACAACAAAAGCAGCAAAGAACAGCAACACAAGAAGTATTGCTGATAATTTGCCAACAGTTTCTACTATTCCATTATCAAAAGCATTATGATTTATGAGAACACTAATGCTTATACCAAACAGCAAATAAAAGCCAGGTATCAATATTTTGATTATTTCTTGCCAACGATATGTCATTTCTTATCTTCTTTTTGAGGTTCTAAATATTTTTTGTAACAGTATTTATATCCAGGAGGAGGATTTTTGAAACCTTTCAAAGCTTCTTTATTTTCTGATTGAGCTTTCCACAGCGCATCTACAGGTATAGATACAACTTGAGTTGTAAACAAGTCCTTGCCTTCGTGTTTGTAACTGTAACGTTTATATTCTTCCTTTGCTGGAGTAAAGCATACAGACCCACCGTAATGTCCCGAATTACAAATTACGACATTACAGTAAACAAGTCGTGAAATGGCTTCTGCCAAGAAATAGAAAGACTTAATGTCTATATTATTGGCTATAATCAAAAGATGCTGGATGCGCCCCTTGTATATGGCGTATCGTTCTATGTCATAAAAGTCGGCACAGATAGACACCCCCATCTCCCCATATTCACCTAAGTCAACAATATAAAACTCATTGCAAGGCTTAAATACTTTTTTCCATTGATCTTGAATAACATCAAGTTCATGTCTCGATGCAAAATGCTTTCCAAAATAAAATGAGGATTGATAGACTTCTACATTATTATCTTTCGGCCACCCTCTTGGTATATAAAACAATGCCTTATTCTCAATTTGATTATCCTCACATTGTCTAAAATCCAACCCTGCAATAATGATTGCTCCTAATTTCTGCGCATATTGCCTTAGGCGAGACTCGAAATAATTGGCAACCGCCAATTCTGGGATGACAACAATATCTGGGATATTCATTTTAGACATTTCTTGGAATGAAGCAAAAGCAGCTTGTATTTGTTTCCAAATGGCATTGGCTTCATAAATATCCATTTGAGGAGAGTCATACCATGCCAAGTCTTCATCTACTACAGCTTGGATGATTCCTATGTTCAAAACGTTTTCCATTATAGCTTGATTTTTATAAGTTGGCGTGTTTCGTGATTAGCCACTGATATCTGGTTCTCTCTCAATTCTTTGAGAGACTCCTCTAGTTTATTTCGCAAATCCTCGATATTTTCTATTTTTGCGTCATTTACCTTTTGTTTGGCGCAAACGGCATCATTTAGAATACTTTTCAACTTAATGGTCTCTCTATTTTCCAAGGATAGGCAAGAGGCTATAATCTCATAATTGGTAGAAGAAACCTTTCCTCGTTCTAGCAAACGATACAAAACAGATTGCCATTCATACCCATATTCTGGTCTATTAAATACCCATGGCAAAGAAAACTCCTTTGTCAACAGTTGTAGGAAAATTATTCCTAAGCCATAAACAGTTCCAATCTCTGGAGAATATTCATCAGAGGCGAAACTTGGATAACGATACATTTCATCCATAAAGGAATCTTTCACTTTGATGTCAATTTTCTTATTGAGTGATAGCCAACTATCCCAATCCTTTTTATCCAAACATTCTTCTCTCTTTACCAAAATAGCAGCAGGATGAATACCAAAACTATCTATGTGCTCTATATCATTACAATAATGTTCTACGACATTCTTCATAATCAGCGTTGCTGCATATTCAGAACATAGTGCATTACTCAAAATATCGTTATCAGACAATTCTATTTTATGTACTTCATAAATCCATTGAACTAAAGAAACCTTATTAGGACTGGACATTTTTTTGTCATTCAATCCAAATGCCTTGATTACCTGTTTGGCACCTTGTCGTCCCCAAACAGAAAGCAACAGATTTTCTTTTTGCAATTTGGTTAGCTTTAGCTTCTTAAAATCAGTTTTGCCAAAACTATCCAATGGCACATGATTGACACAAGAAAACAGTAATTGCAAAAAATAAGCTGAATCGGCATTTGCTTTGCCCAAGTTCTCTTTCAAGAAATCAGGCATCACCAAATTTGGAGTAGGCTTCTTCCGATTGAATTTCTCTATACCCCACAATAACCAGAAGGAGGAATCTAAATTAATCCCATGATAGGTGCAACCATTCAAGAATTCACTTCCATTTACTTCTCCTTTAAAATAAGAAAGCCACATCTTAGTTCTTTTCACAATAAAATTAGCATCCTCGTAGAGATAATGATGTGGCTTAGTATATTTATCATTCAGTTTATTATAAATACCAAGGAGTCTCTTGTCAATATCCTTTTTTCGCGGGTTATTGTACTGATTCACAAAAAGTCTTGCAATACCTCTCATTACCTGCATCGCAAGATGTATATTCATCACAGATACAATGTATTCATAGCCCATATCATGAATCTGCTTTTGTTCATTTAACCATCCCAATCTGTCATACAGTTCTTGGATATTCTCAGGGTTGTGATAAACGCAAAAATCCAAGATTCTTAGCCACATCTTTGGTTTGTCAGGAACTTCTTGCAAAGAATAAATCAATAGGTGGAATATTCTTTCTTCAATCTTATTTATTTCTTCTCTTGAATGACCAATAGCTGCGATGATAGCATCATAATATTTATAGCCTTCTTTTACTATGTCCTTTAAGTCATTATCTAAAGACTCTGGATATTCATCTCCTATGGTAAATACTAAAGACTTCAACTTTTCCTTGACGTAATTTTCTACAGATAGTTTGTCAACATAAGACAACCATTCCCTGCGTAGTTTATGTATTTCTGCATAATCAACATTGATGTCAGAAGTCAAACGAGACAGCATGGTACAAGCAAAAGAAGTTCTTGTACCCTTCTTAATTTCTTCTTCTGGAAATTCTGTTACGAGGAGCATCTGCAAGTCTCGAAATACCATATTAAACTCGTTGGTGTTAAGCAAGTCAAGAGGCATTTTAGCTATGTCCGAGATTTTATGTAATGTTTGTGTAATCAGAGGTGTTGGATAATGAGAATCAAATTCTATTGGTTTTTTATCTGTCTTAGCCACATTCACGCTCAATTGTAAACCCTTAAGCTCTTGTATATACCATTCTTTCCATTTGATCAACTCTTCCTTGTTATCTGATAAAAACAAATGGTCATCCACATATCTGAAATGCATGATTCGATGCGTCTTTACGCTTTTCAATCTCTCAATGACTTTCAAGTCAATCTCCAAGAGATAAAGATTAGCCAAAGCACCAGCAACTAGCAAACCTGTTGGCAATCCGTCAAAAACGACATCTTTATACAAATCCATCTCACTGAGTTCTTCTTCGGAGAAAGCATTTCCATCAGAACTATCATTAACAATCTCAAATTTTGTGAGAGCATTGACAAGAGAGACAAAATGGGTATCACCTATAGGGAAGTTATCAAGCAGAATTTTCCTTATCCTATCCATCTTTACTGAAGGGTAGAACTTTTCCAAATCAATTGCTATATAGTAAAGCCTTGTATGGTAATCTTCGGTTCCAAAATAGCCTTTCTCCAAATAAGGCAATTTAAAAGCCTCATTTACTTGAGCTGCATTTTCTTCAATCGCTTGCAACTCTGGTTCATTACATACTTGCTCATCATTCTTTCCAGGAAAAGCCATTCTCTTAATACATGCAGCCAGCATGTGCCTGTACAGCGGCCATCCCTGCTGCCACTTCCTATAAAAATTTCTGGATGTCGTTCTATAAACACCATTAATCCAATGTCCATGCTCGTCCTTCCAAGTATTCAAGAACATACGGTTTCCATAACTCCAAGCTGGCATTTGTTCCTCAAAGTATGGTCCAAGTACACCATATACAGCCATCCATACCACCTGGTCTTCCACATTGATACAGAATGATTGCCTTACACGCAGCTCCGTTGTTTCTTGTCCTTCTTCATTCTGACTGACTTTCATCCCTTTGGGATAAGGAGCAGGTTTTATCGGCTTCATTTTATAGTTGCCTTTCTTCATTTGCTCAGAAAGACGGGCTATATTCTGTACCAAATTAAACTTGAAAGCAGAAATCTCCAACTCGTCAAACCACACATCACCATGCTGATAGGAGTTCTCCACTCTTCTCCATGCCAATATGAGGTTTTCCTTACTGCATATTGCTTCAAATAGGTGTTCTTGTATCTTTCTCATTTTCATTGTGTTTGCTCAAATAAAATTCAGAATAATCTTTATGTTTATCATCTTTGCGTATGTTGTGAATGCAATTTCCAACTTTTCTCAAAGCCACGTTCATTTTTTCAAACAAAGACCTTCCTGCGTCATCATTGTCCACATATATAAATAGTGTCTTGTCTTTTAGATATTGAGCATACTCTGGTCTAAAAGAACCTGCGCCAGGCAAAGCTATCGCCTTTTTCCCCTCAGACAGATAAGCAAGGCAGTCGGTAACGCCCTCTGCCACATATATCTTTTCATATTGCCCTGATGATTTTAGTACTGGCATATTAAACATTAATGGAGTAAGCCCCTTGCAGTTGTTAAATCTTCTTTTGTCACCTTTCACTAAATCTCCAAGAAAGCGGCTTTGTATATTTCTGATGTTTCCATCTATATCATAATAGGGGAACAACAAGCATGGCACTCTAAACACAGGAAGTAACTTGAAACCATATTCTATCAAAACACCAGCCTTTATACATCTTTCTTTTGAAAAGACATTTGTCAAGGCTGCAACAAATTTGTCACCATCGGAAATACTTCCTATATTCATCGCTTTCACAACGTCCTTCAAATATTTTCTTTCTTCAAACAGAAAATGCTTTGCTAATTCAGAAAGACCTGCATTGCTAATAATCCATCCTAAGACCTCCTCATCTACAACTTTCTGAGTTTCTTCTATCTTTGGTGAAACTTTTCTTGCTGCGACTTTCCTTAGTTTTACATCCTTGGTATCAGGTATCTCAATATTGAAATTCCTTGCCAACCATATACAGGATTCTTGAAAAGTATAGCCCTTATAACGTTTTACCAACTCAATGCTATGACCACCAACACCGCAGACAAAGCATTTCCAACTATTGTTACTTTTCCTGAAGGCCATGCTTGGATGATGGTCATCATGCATAAAGCAAAGAGCATGGTTGCGAACAATTTCTATTCCCAATCTCTCTGCCACATCATAAACACTAAGAGCATCCAACTTTGAAACTATATATGGTGGAATGTAAACCTTAGAAATCATTTTGTTACATTTAGCTTTTTCCACGTCCAGAACCACGTCCTAAACAGCGGCTCACACAATGCCTCACTTGAATAATGCTTCACAAAACGCATATTCCTTAGCGACATACGGAAGTATCGGTGCACCTTGCCTTCGCCAGTCTTATCCCCAAGCCTGTCATCATACTGTCCAAAGTTGCCACCTCGCATGATTTCATCAAGTAAGAACATTCCTTCTTTCTCATTAATTGGCACAATCATCATATCCTCTTCCAATCCAAACACCTCATGCAGTACATACATCACTGCACCAGCAAACTTCCACAACCCCAACCTTTTCAATTCCCGTTGCAACGCAGCCAAATCCGCAGAATCAGAATCCGTGAGATTAGTGAGATCCGTGTGCCACATCATCACCACAAAGTAATAATCCAGAAGCTGTCTCAACCCGATTCCCTCCGTAAACACATGCCGATACAGATGAGAAAGGATATAGATAACGTTGAATGAAACCTGAGGCACATGAATCTCACCATACCCATCAGGCAATGAAACCCGATGATTACACTGTTCGCCCATCACTTCTTCAAACCACTTCTGCATTCTCCGATTATGAACAGGAAAGAACATGTACGAAGGAGTAAAATGCACCTCTATCGCCGTCTTCATCACGGGAAAATCCACATGATGATACCGCATTACCTGATTCGGACACACCTTATTTATATATTGCATCACTCGTTTCCTGCCACCAGCGAGATAGAGGTCTATATCCCCGGGAGTTCGCATATAAGGGTCAGGATAAAGCAACGCATATCCCTGCCCCTTCAAGATACAGTTAGCAAAGCCCTTGTTCTCGAAGTTCATGCAAACTTTTGCGGAATCCAGAAACAGTCTGATATTCTGTTTTCGTATCTGTTCCGCCATCACCATCCATTGCATTAACAGCTTCTGCTCCGGAGCCAATTCCTTTGGCAACCGCTGGATACCATAAAACAGTACACCAAACAAAGCCTGCTTCTTGGCAATAGCATATATCTCCTTCCAATCCACTTCCTTCAAGGTAGAAGGTATATCCTTAGCAGAGCCAATGCAGAATCTTAGGAAATCAAAGAATATCTGATGTTGCTTCTCCATCCTATTCTTTCACCATGTTCCAAAGGAACAGGCTATTACCGATGATATATCTTCGCCACATACGCTTAGGTTCCTTCATCAATCTATAGAGCCATTCCAAGCCATGCTCCTGCCACCAGATAGGTGCACGCTCCACGGTACCAGCAAAGAAGTCGAAGACAGCACCGATGGTACCCACATGACAATGGATGTTCAACTCATTCCAATGAGAGTACGTCCACTTCTCCTGCTTAGGAGCCGTCATACCAATCCAAAGCAGATCTGGGTTGGCAGCATTGATGGCATCAATGATAGCCTTGTTGTCCTCATCCGAGAACTCAGGCTTATAAGGAGGCGAATAAGTCACCACCTTCAGGTGAGGATAATCCACGGCAGCACGCTTCACAATCAGGTCGAGTACCTTCTGCGAACTTCCCATAAACATCACTGTACCACCCTTTTTCTCCAGCTTGTTCATTTCGAAGGAAAACAAGTCCCAGCCAGCTATTCTTTCCTTAGGCTGACTCTTAGCCTTAATCCACTTGCACGCCTTCACGATACTTACGCCATCCGGAATCAACACATCACCATTTGTCAGAGCATCAGCAAAGAGCTGATCCTTCTTTGCGGTGTTAAAAGAGTGAGCATTTACTGTGTTAATGAGCAATTTGCCCTCTGGTAATGAGGCTAATTCCGCCTTACTACCTAAAATTGTTAATGTTTTTAGTCGAAACATAACTGTATTTGAAATTATTTTGTTATCTTCGCAGCCATAAACAGCGGGTTCCATCAGAATCCCATCATTTCATGAACAAGAAACAACGATTATGACATACGATATTAATACTATATATACGAAGTATAAGCAGCTTACGAAAAAGCAACGTCAGCAACTCCTTACGGCTCTTCAGTCGCAAAGCATCAACATTGTGAAAATCGAAGCCTACGAATATACTGATGCCCCAGGCATCAAACATCTGTTTTTCTATTTTGCAGAGGATAGCAGGAAAGCTATTCCCTACTTCTTGCTAGATAGCGAAGTTTGGAAGAAAATAAAATTATCTATCATGAAAGATATTTGAGATAAAAAACATTCTAATTTATCCAATAAACCATGAAAATCATATTCTACAAATCAAAAATTGGCATACTTTTTGCACTTGGAAATTAAGGTACTATTCGCCCTTAAATGAATGGCAGCTAAACTGGATCTGTGAGCAACAGGATAACCCATAAACAGATTTACAATTATGGCAAGAACCTCAGAAAGAGCTCGAAGTGCTATTAATGGTCAATTTGTCCCGATGGACTACGCAGCAAGGCACACTGATACGACTGTTGTGGAGAAAATAAAAGTAGGACCAACAAAGCACAGAAACTAAGTATTCGGGAGTCTTCACCATACGAAGAGACATAAAGCGATGAGGTCTAGAGATTCGCTGAGTTATGAAACAAAATCTACTGCCGGTAATCCATCATTACCGGCTTTTTTATAGTTGTTTCTTATTGTATCCAGTATGACCCTTGATGTACTTGAAAAAGATATATTGAACCAGTCTATTTCCTCTCAGCAGATTTTTCAAACATTGCAGAATTTGCCTTCCCAATCCAGGGTTATTAATAATAACCTCATTTACGGATTTACCAAGATATTTCGTATAAACCTCTTTTAATAACTCTCCATAAGGTTTGAACATCGTATCAATTACAGATTGAGGTATAACATCCTTCTTGGATGCAATATAAATATTACCTTCCTTATATTCTACAGCTACTGCATGAAAATGGTAGAAGCATACATCATATATCTTTTCATGATAAGAAATAACATGATTTGGCAAGAAACTGTATTCTAGCATGTTCCATTTTGCAACACCAACACCGCGATTCTCGATTTCATGAACACCTTCAAATCTATCAGGCATCATATCAAGATAGCGCTGATCACCAAATTTTCCATCTTCATATCTATCATAGCACCAATCTAGGCAACTGTTTTTCCACCAAGTCAATGCTTTTAAGCCTTTTTCATCATTTTTGAAATAGCAAAACTGCACACAATACTTACCATATAATTCCGTATCAGCAAAATGTGAAGACAATCCTACCGAAAATGGCTTCAGTTCATCAAATACTACCTTTGGGGACGAGAAAAACATCATGTCAGCATCAACGTAAGTCATACTCTCCAGCTGATATTTCGTCAAGAAATAATAAGTAATGTTGGACCCACAGGTCCAACAATACTCGTTTCTTTTTCTTTCAGCCTTCACTTTCTTAATATCATCCGAAAGGAATTCTCCACCTTCATACTCAACAACCATGTGTTTGAAATTTAATGAACTAAGTTTTTTATAACTCGGTTCATCAAATGCCATCACATAGAGTGTAAAATCATCACATACACGCTCTAGTGATAGATACAGAGCGATTCCTTTATGAATATAATAAGAATCAAATAAGGTACAAAAGTTCATCATGCTTACTTAAAAGAATTAATTGCATCAACAACAATCTTTGCCTCTTCTTCACTAATCACCTGATTCATAGGAATAGACAATTCCTGCTGATGAATCTTCTCTGAAATAGGAAGAGAAAGCTGAGGGGTATTCCAAGATTCTTTAGCATAACATTCCTGGTGATGTGGTGGTATTGGATAATGAATCAAAGTCTGAACCCCCTGTTCTTTCAAGTACTCCTGCAATTCATCACGGCGCTCGCAGAAGATAGGGAACTGGTGATATACATTGTTCTCATCATCTATTTTGGCTGGCAATGTTATCAAATGATTATTGATATGCTCATAATAATAAGCTGCCAACTTCTGACGCTGAGCATTGTCCTCATCCAAATACTTCAACTTGACATCAAGAACAGCAGCATCCAACTCGCTCATACGGCTATTTATACCAGCATACTTAAATACATACTTCTTCTGACTACCATAATTTGCCAAAGCACGAATCACAGAAGCAAGTTCCTTATCACTAGTAGTTACAGCTCCTGCATCACCAAAGGCACCGAGATTTTTGCCTGGATAGAAACTATGCGCACCAGCATCTCCCAAAGCACCTGTCTTCACACCTTTCCAGGCACACCCTTGGCTCTGCGCACAATCTTCCATCAACTTCAAGTTATGTTTCTTGCAAATCTCGCCTAGTTTGTCATTATAAGCTATACGGCCATAAAGATGAACAATCATCACGCCCTTTGTTTTAGGAGTGATTGCAGCCTCTATCTTATCAATATCAATCTCCAAATGCTCAAATGTTGGCTCAACCAAGATAGGAGTCAAATTATTCTCTGTAATAGCAAGAATAGTTGCAATATAGGTATTAGCAGGAACAATGATTTCGTCACCATCCTGAAAAACGCCCAACTCCTTATATCCTCGGATAATCAAGCGCAAAGCATCCAAACCGTTAGCAACAGCTACACACTCATCTATACCAATATATTGAGCATAGTCTTTCTCAAACTGCTTGTTTTCATTACCTTGTAAAAACCAGCCACTCTCAATGACACGATTGGCTGCAGCCTTATACTCATCACCATGCATCATGGTGATCGCCTGTAAATCTAATAACTTTACCATATTTTCTTTTTTTATAATCGTTTTTTATCTTTAGAATGCATATAATTACTAACCCTCAACAAAGAATCGAAGGTATTGGTATCAAACCACAAGATGTCCTCGCCAAACTTTTGTACTTGTAACTTATTCGCTGCAAGATATGCTTGGTTAAGCGATGTCACTTCATAACGTCCACGTTCTGACTTATCCAAAACCTTTGCGTAATCAGCAACTCCCTTTGGAAAGACATAAAGTCCTGTAATAGAATAATGCTGTGGTGAACTAGGTTTGCCCTCCACAGAATGACACTTCCCTGCTTTATCCAAGATTGCCACCCCATATTGGTTAGGATCGTAGTCTTGAGATATGAAGATGGTTGCTTGTCCACTATTTTTTGCAGCACGCAAAGCCTTACGAAGTTTTTCAGTTACCCCTTCACCTTCTATGATACAATCACCTGTTACCATACAGACAGGTTCATTGCCCACAAAATGAGCCCCAATGGTCAATGCCTGTGCGGCTCCTTCAGGAGATGTTTGAGTGGCATATGTGAACTTCGATCCATAGTTCGATCCATCGCCTAACGCTTGGATAAAAGCAGAGATATATTGAGGACTCGTAATGATCAGGATGTCCGTTATTCCCACTTCCACCAATGTTTTTATGGGATAAAAAATCATAGGCTTATCATATATGGGCAGCAACTGCTTTGGGACACCCAAGGTAAGAGGATACAGTTTATCACCAGAGTCACCTGCAAGTATGATACCTTTTGTAATTATACTCATTTCTTATTCTGCTTTTCATTTACATAATTCAAGAAGTCATCATAATTACGAATGTAGTCATCCTCAGAATAACCATGAGAAGCTAACACCAAGCAGATACTGCCAGAAGAGAATCCTTGTTCTGATGCCCAAATTCCTGGTGGAACATGAAGTCCCCAGAATGGTCTGTTGAGCTGCACTGTTCTCTTGTTTACACCATCATCAAGCACAACTTCAAAAGCGCCAGATGCTGCAATGATAAATTGGTGGCATTCTTTATGAGCATGTGCTCCACGATCTTCACCACCAGGTATATCATAACTGTAGAATACACGATTGATAGGGAACGGCACATGTACATTCTCATAGATGTAAGTAAGATTACCCTCTACATCATGCATTTTGTTCAACTCACAGAGAGAACAATCGAACACACTTTTACCTTCCTTGGCACTAAAGCTATCCGAAGGATTATTTACCTTAACAGAAGTTTCATTACCCGAAGAAGTCGTTTTTATAGAAGGATTCTTCACCCAAGCCTTGAATTCTTCATAATCCATGATATAGTCATCCTTATCATATTCAGTAGAAGAAAGAACCAGAGCAAGAGAATTGGTTGAGAAATTTTTCATAGTTCTCCACATTCCTTTAGGAACATATACTCCAAAATAAGAACGGTTCAGAGAGAAAGATTGTTTATTCCTTCCATCATCAAGTTCTACATCAAAGCTACCTGATAAAGCTACTATAAACTCCTCATTCTCTTTATAGGCATGTGCGCCTCTATCCTTTCCACCTGGCACATCATAAATCCAATAGACCCTTTTGATTTCAAAAGGAATCTGTTTGATTTGTTCAATGATGGACAGGTTACCTCTAGGATCTTCAATCTTTGGAAGTCCTAAGAGTTTTGCATCATAAACTGTATTCATAAATATCTTAAATTTTAAAATCACCTATTCTTTTCACACTCTTTGCAGGACTCCCAACTATAATAGAATGCCCAACAAAGTTACTCCCAGAAACTATGCTTTTTGCACCAATGACACAAACATCAGGAACTGTTGACCCTTTCAAAATCAAACATCCATTGCCAATCCACACATTATTACCAAAGACAATATCCTTGTCAGGATTCATACGGTTTCCTTGTTCATCAAGGATTGCATGCGTATCACTATCCATCACCAGGCAATCCCAAGAAAACTGAATATCTCGTCCAAACTTGATGTGCTTGTAACAACTAATTGTTGAAGATGCAGAAATAGCAAAGTTATCTCCTAGTTCCAATTGAGCACCTTTGTTAACTATAATCTTAGAGCCGCATCCAATATGTGCCTCTCCGTCAAAGACAAGTCGCCCCAGAACTTTCAAAAGAGTTTTGTCGTTTGAATTGCATTCATCACAATTGTGGAAGCCAATGCGAATCATGAAAGGTCTTATTTTACCCATTAGAGTTACCGCCCCCCCATATCCCTCTATCTTTGTATTCCAAGTTACCCAAATTGGCAACTTAAAAGCTTCCTTTACTGATAAAAACCTAAAATTAACGTAAATAGTTTTGGGGATAGCAAAAAGTATTTTCAAAAACTTCATAACTTGCTTCTATTTTATTAAATACATGATTCTACTCCATATTCTCAATGGTATCGAGTGATACCACAAGGCTTGTTTATAAAGCGAAGGTTCTAGTTTCACCTCTTTTGGGAATTTGAAAATCAAGCGTTTCTCCGACTTATTTAGTTCAAACTTAAAACGACTATATCGCTTGCAGTTGGTACCATCACCACTAAAGCCCTCATTATCTACAAAGCTTCTATTTGGGATAACACTCAATCTACCTAGCACAAACTGTACATAGCAGAAACGTATCGCCCAAGAATGATTCTTGCCTTTTTTCCAATCATTTAGCATTTTGAAAACATCAGAACCTTGGCTCTTAATAAACGCTTTACGGTTAGCAACTACAGAATCCCAATCATTCAGCTTCCAATCCACCAAATTCCATCTATCTTTCCATGTCGCCCACCCCCAGGAGGATGAACGAGTAAAGAAATAAGCATCATAAGGATAATCTGTTGGTGCTTTAACCTTGCAGCTATGACCGCATACAGACATTACCTTTTGGTTATTTTCATAAATTTTCAATCCTTGATTCAGAAAGTTAAGAAAGTTAGGCATCAACACCAAGTCATCTTCCAAAACTATCACCCTACCATATTGATTAATTACTTGACTTACTCCTCCAATAATAGAGTCAGCAAGCCCTTTATTATTCTTAGAAAAAGTATAGTGGATAGATTTAAAGCCTTTAATTGACTTTACATACTCTCTCACCTCTTCTACTTTTTCCTTTTCCCCTACTTTTCCATCCCGTGGTCCATCCACGAAGACGAAAAGGTCCGAGTCCTTTGCCTCTTCATTCCGAAGAAGAGAGGCAATTGTATTCTTTAGAGCATCTGGACGATTAAATCCAAATACAACTATTGGCGCATAAGTCATATAACCACTAGTTTACTGAAATATTTTTTTTACCAATAACAACCACCTTCGACCTTATCCAAGTTCTTAGGTTTTTCACTCTCATCAGGATTTACCCAATATTCGTTGTAAAACCCATAATTATCCCATCGTTTACCTTTGATGCCGAAGTATAACTGGAGAGGTCCGCCTACATGAATGCCTTGTTTACCAATCTTCTTACAATACGCAGCGAGAGGGAAGCCATAAGCCCCACAACCGATAAGAGCAACATCAAAGTCGCACTTATCTATTTCTCGTTCCATATATTCCAATGCATCAAACCATGTTTCAAATCCTGCACGGTTACCTGCAATCGTCTGCACTGCTTGAATCACTTGAAGCGAAGCAAACTCAGGCAACACATAGTCTGAATACTCCCCAAACAACTTACTTCTTTTCTTTTCATACTGCGACTTAATCGTCTTAGCAAATGGGTGAATGACTAAGACTTTCTTACCCTTCAAGGATTGAGTCCAAGAAGACTTCGTGAAATTAGGACCCAAATCTCCTAATCTTATCTTCTTGCAGTTCCGTAATACTTTTCGGAACAATATTTCCTCTGGTCGCCAAGATGCCAGAACATCAAGAAACCGCATATCTTCCTTCATCAAAAGCGTATAACGTTTCAACAGACATTCATCTACAGGAAAGAAACCTGCATTGTTTCCGATATGTCTGTACGTATATTCTTTTAAAAACATAGAAAGCCAAGGGAACGATTTATACAATATCGCTTTAATCTCAACAGCCCCAAACCTCGCAACCATAAGAGGCTGCCCCCCCATAACTGCATCGACGAGAGATTGTTGCGCCTCTTCGCCACTAATTGTTGGCATCAAGCGACTCTTGATACCAAAGATAATATTTCTCAAAAACATATTATTAATTTCTATTTATTTTTATTACAAAGCATTTGAATTTTATCACTCAACTTATAAATATCAGATAGTATCCTCCACACCTTGTTATTTTTATTCTCACCCTCACAATTCACATGATACAAAGCAGAAGCCTGCGAAGAAGGAATAAGAGGAGAGCAACTATAAAACGAATTAGCCATGACACCAACTCCTGCATTTATCTCATGAGCTTTTAGCCAAAGATCATCAGCCGACAAAGCATTTTCTAAAATACATTCTTTGTCGAACACTTGATCTGAAAAATGAAAAATACCACTTGGATACAATATTCCTCCACAGCCGATGGCAACATACCGATAGGAAAAGTTTGGTTTCTTCAAATAACAAGACTTCCATGATGCGTAATTTGCAAAGTTCTCTTTAGAAATTGGCAATTCTGCCACTTGGTTAGCACAAACAGCCTTAGATTTCAAAGAATGTAATCTCAACAATTGTTCAACCAAATCTTTACGATAATAAATATCATCATCGACTGTAATCACATCCCAATCTGGATGTTCTTGCATCATATAATAATATTTTTTATGGGAACGAATATTATCTGTAACTACTCAGCACCCCTATGGGCATGAGTAATCGTCTTACTGTTGTACTACAGCAAGAATTGCATTGAATTTAGAATTTCCGTTCTTCATAGCAG
>QWCV01001134.1_pt1 | contig 27505 bp, 32 predicted proteins | sample 1972621 | NCBI WGS metagenome assembly QWCV01 (sample SAMN09866699, study PRJNA288562) | Human gut metagenome isolate pre2_stool, whole genome shotgun sequencing... | isolation source: gut | host: Homo sapiens | place: USA: California | reverse complement strand
ACGTAAAGGAAAAAACAGCATGTTAAAAATTGTTGATCCTAAAGGAAATAAAGCAGGACAGCAGTTATTAGATGAGTTTATTGAAGAATTAGCTTTAAACCTTCCCAAGTTTATGGAAGCTTCAAATAAGGAAAAAGCTAATATTCTTTTAAAAATCATTGGAGTTGGAGATCAATTAACTACCTATGATTTGAAAGAAAAAGAATTGTATCAAGAAAGACTAACAATTGGAAGAATTGCTGATCAAAAGAAAAAGTATGCTGCTGAACAGACCGAATACGAAGGTGTTCCAGATATTTTGATTTCACCTCAGTCTTTGATCAACCAGCAGCAGGCTATCTTAGCCAAGAATGGTGAAAACCAAAGAAAAAGAGAAAGGGTAACACAATATGAATATCAGGTTACGACATTATCGCAGGAAGTTGCAGCATTGAAAAAACAGCTTCAGGCAAAGGAACTGGAATTGAACAAGGCAACATCAAATTTAACGACTGCAAAAACTGATGCGGTGGATCTGTTTGATGAATCTACAGAAGAACTGGAAAAAAATCTTGCAGAAATTGAGGAGACTAACAGAAAAATCAGAGCGAATCTTGATAAGGCAAAAGCTGAAGATGATGCAAGGGAATATATCCAGCAGTATGAAAGCCTTACTGTAAAAATCAATGATGTAAGAAAAAAAAGAATGGAACTGCTGAAGGGTGCAAACCTGCCATTACCTGGATTATCTGTAGAGGATGGAGAATTAACGTATAAGGGTAAAAAATGGGACAGTATGAGTGGCAGTGACCAGTTGAAAGTATCTGCTGCAATTGTACGTAAACTAAATCCAAACTGTGGTTTTGTGCTTATTGACAAACTTGAACAGATGGATACTGATACAATGAATGACTTTGGCTTATGGCTTGAACAGGAGGGACTGCAGGCGATTGCTACAAGGGTATCCACTGGTGACGAGTGCAGTATTATTATCGAAGATGGTTATGTAAAAGAACAGAAGCTTTTTGAAAGTACATCAGCGGTAACAGGTGATAGTTTTATTCCAAAAGGATTTGGTGAGGAACCTGAAGACAGTTTAAACGATCAAAAGGCGCTGCCTAAATGGAAAGCAGGTGAATTTTAACGATGTTTGAAATAACAAGCGGAGTAATAAACAAAGCAAAAAAAGTAGTTTTTTATGGACCAGAGGGAATTGGAAAATCTACTTTTGCAAGCAGATTTCCTGATCCTTTATTTATAGATACGGAGGGCTCAACAACAGAATTGGATGTAAAAAGATATCCTAAGCCGACATCGTGGTATATGCTGACTGATGAGATTAGAGAAATCATCAATATCAAACCGTGTAAGTCACTGATCATTGATACGGCTGACTGGGCTGAGAGACTCTGTACTGAAGCAGTATGTTCAAAACACGGCAAGAGCGGTATCGAAGAATTCGGATACGGAAACGGTTATACCTATGTTGCAGAAGAATGGGGAAGATTTTTAAATCTTCTTCAGGATGTAATAGACATTGGGAATATTAATGTTGTATTAACAGCACATGCAGTTATTCGGAAATTTGAGCAGCCAAATGAGATGGGAGCCTATGACCGCTATGAATTAAAGCTTGGTAAAAAGACAACAGCTCAAACCGCTCCTTTAACAAAGGAATGGGCAGATATGGTACTGTTTGCAAATTACAAGACATTCAGTGTTGCAGCTGATAAAGAAGGTCGGAAACACAAGGCACAGGGCGGTAAGCGTATTATGTATACTGCTCATCATCCATGCTGGGATGCAAAGAACAGATTTGGATTGCCTGAAGAACTGCCTCTTGATTATGCAGGTATTGCACATATATTTAACGGGATTGAACAAAACATTCATCCAGCAGCTGAAAAAGTAAAAAAAGAACCTGAATTTGTACAAAAGATTGATCAGTTAGGCAGTGAACTTGGACCAGTTGTTAAAGAAGCTGAGGCAAGGATTATACCACAAAGCACTTTAAATATTCCCAAGGCACTAAAAGATTTAATGGATCAAAATCTTGTGACTGAAGACGAGATAAAAAAAGCAGTTGCATTTAAAGGGTATTACCCATATGAAACACCAATCGATAAATATGATTCGAATTTCATTAATGGTGTATTAGTAGGGGCATGGCCACAAGTTTATAAAATTATCGAAGAACAGATTAGAGAATTTTAGGAGGAAATAATATGGATCACAACAATCCGCAAGGACATGAATTAGGATGGGAAGACACTATTAGTGTTGAAAATGAGTATATTGTATTACCAGCAGGAGATTATGATTTTAAGGTTGAAAAATTTGAAAGAGCAAGATTTAATGGCTCTGAAAAAATTCCACCTTGTAATCAGGCAAATTTAACAATAGTAGTAAAAGATCCTTCAACAGGTCAAGATGTAAGGATTCTGCATAATTTAATCTTGCATACTAAATGCGAAGGCTTTCTAAGTGAATTTTTTCGTGGAATAGGTCAAAAGAAAAAGAATGAACCACTTCGTATGAATTGGCAGTTAGTTCCAGGTGCTTCAGGTAGATGTAAAATTGTACCAGAAGAATATAATGGCAACAAATACAATAAAATTAAAAAATTCTATCCAAAAGAAGATACACAGCCAAATTATAATCAACAATTTCAATATAAACCTGGTCAATTCTAATGCAGTTGAGACCTTACCAACAGGAGGCACATGATTCGATTTTTGAAGAATGGAACAAGGGAGTTAAAAAGACTCTCTTGGTTCTGCCTACTGGCTGTGGAAAAACGATTGTATTTGCAGAAGTTGCAAAAGATTGTGTAAAAAATGGAGATAGAGTTTTGATTATGGCACATCGAGGAGAACTGCTGGATCAGGCGGCTGATAAAATTGCAAAATCAACGGGGCTTGGATGTGCAACAGAAAAAGCTTCAGAAACATGTATAGGTAGCTGGTTTCGTATAGTTGTAGGTTCGGTGCAGACATTACAGAGACCGAAACGGATGGAACAGTTCCCACCAGATTATTTTGATACGATTATTATTGATGAAGCTCACCATTGTTTAAGTGATGGATATCAGAGGGTTTTAGAATATTTTAATACAGCAAAGGTTCTAGGCGTTACAGCTACTCCAGACCGTGGAGATATGAGAAATCTAGGAAATTATTTTGAAAGTCTTGCATATCAGTATACATTGCCAAAAGCAATTAAAGAAGGTTATCTAACACCTATAAAGGCACTTACGTTACCGTTAAAGATGGATTTGTCCGGGGTCGGAGTTCAGGCTGGTGACTTCAAGGTAAGTGATATAGGGACAGCATTAGATCCTTATCTTTATCAGATTGCACAGGAAATGAAAAAATACTGTATGGATAGGAAGACGGTCGTTTTTTTACCTCTTGTAAAGACTTCTCAAAAATTTAGAAATATTTTAAATGAAAATGATTTTAGAGCTGCGGAGGTAAATGGAGACAGCAAAGATCGTGCGCAAATATTAAAAGATTTTGAAAATAACAAATACAATGTTTTATGCAACTCTATGCTTTTAACAGAAGGTTGGGATTGTCCCTCAGTTGATTGCATAATTGTATTGAGACCTACAAAAGTTAGAAGTTTATATTCACAAATGGTTGGACGTGGTACTCGTCTTCATGAGGGCAAGGACCACTTGTTATTACTTGATTTCTTATGGCATACAGAACGTCATGAATTATGCCATCCTGCAAATCTTATTTGTGAAAATGAAGAAGTAGCTAAACAAATGACAAAAAATTTAGAAGATAATGCCAATGCATGTCTTCCAGAAGATGTATTAGAAGCTATTGATATTGAAGATGCAGAAGAAAAGGCAATGAATGATGTTGTCGCTCAAAGAGAAGAGTCATTAGCGAAACAGCTTAATGAAATGAAAAAAAGAAAGCGAAAACTTGTAGATCCACTACAGTTTGAAATGAGCATAATGGATCAAGATTTATCTAGCTACAAACCCTCATTTGGATGGGAGATGGCACCAGCAAGTGATAAGCAAATCAAAGCACTAGAAAAATTTGGGATATTCCCTGATGATATTGATAATGCCGGTAAAGCAAAACTGTTATTAGAACGTCTGGATAAAAGACGTAACGAAGGTTTAACTACACCAAAACAAATTAGATTTTTAGAAGGACGTGGATTTCAGCATGTCGGTACATGGCAGTTTGATGCGGCAAATAAGCTTATAAATCGAATTGCTGCTAATGGATGGAAAATTCCAAGTGGAATAGATCCAAAAACGTATAAAGGAGAATAATGATGGAGTATACGAATGATCTAATGGAAATATTGAATTATATTGATCCATCTAAATTAAGTTATCAAGAGTGGTGCTGTGTAGGTATGGCACTTAAACATGAGGGTTATTCACCGCAAGAATGGGATTTATGGAGCCAAAAAGATTCTAAAAGATATCATAGAAACGAATGTTATAAAAAATGGAATACATTTACTGGCACAGGAGTAACTGGCGGAACAATAGTTCAATATGCAAAAGATCAGGGATGGACTCCACCAATCAGAGAAGCAGGACATGAACTTGATTGGAATGATGTTATAAATCCAAAAGATGATGGAGTAATAGTAGACAGGAACTGGCTTGAGGTCAAGGAGGTTCGGGAACCACGGAGTTGGGACCCAGTAGCTGAACTTATTACTTATCTGGAGATATTATTCGATTCTACTGAAAATGTGGGATATGTTACGAAATCATGGTTTAACGATGAAAAGCAGAAACATTTGCCGACTCAGGGATGCTGGGACAGAACAGCTGGAAAGCTTATTCAAGAACTTACTAAATGCAACGGTGATGTTGGTGCAGTCCTGGGGGATTACAATCCGGATGTTGGTGCGTGGATTCGGTTTAATCCGTTAGATGGTAAAGGATGCAAAAATGAAAATGTAGCTGATTATCGATACGCATTAGTAGAAAGTGACAAAATGTCGGTAGCAGAACAAAATGCGATTATTAGAGAGCTGGAACTTCCAGTAGCTTGTCTCGTTTACTCTGGAAGTAAAAGCCTACATGCAATTGTAAAAATTGAAGCGACTGATCAGAGAGAATACCGTAAACGTGTAGATTATTTATACACTATTTGTAAAAAAAACGGATTAGAAGTAGATACCCAAAACAGAAATCCTTCACGGCTGTCAAGGATGCCAGGTGTTACAAGAAATGGTAAAAAACAGTTTCTTATAGGAACAAACATAGGCAAGAGTTCATGGTGTGAATGGTTCGAATGGATCGAGGGAATAAATGATGATCTTCCTGATCCTGAATCGTTAAATGAGTTTTGGGATGATATGCCGGATCTTGCACCACCGCTAATTGACGGTGTGTTAAGACAGGGACATAAGATGCTTATTGCCGGTCCATCCAAAGCCGGTAAGTCGTTCGCCCTTATTGAAATGTGTATAGCAATTGCAGAGGGGGATAAGTGGTTTGGTTGGCAGTGTACGCAGGGAAAAATAATGTATGTCAATCTTGAACTTGATAGAGCATCTTGTCTTCATCGTTTCAAGGATGTTTATAATGCGCTTAAAATCAGCCCAAACAATCTTTCTAATATCGATATTTGGAATCTAAGGGGTAAATCTATACCAATGGATAAACTTGCTCCTAAACTGATTAGAAGAGCAGCTAAAAAGGATTATATAGCTATTATTATAGATCCAATTTACAAAGTTATTACCGGTGATGAAAATAGTGCTGATCAGATGGCCAATTTCTGTAATCAGTTTGATAAGATCTGTAATGAACTTGGAACTGCAGTTATTTACTGTCACCATCATTCAAAAGGGGCACAAGGTGGTAAACGTTCTATGGATCGTGCCAGCGGCTCAGGGGTATTTGCGCGTGATCCAGATGCGTTATTAGATTTAATTGAACTGGAACCAGGAGAAAGTGTGTACAAGCAGTTAAAGAATACTGCAGCATGTCAGTTCTGTATTAACTACCTTGATAAGAATTATCCTGGATGGCAGGAAGACGTATCTCAGGACGATATGTTAAGTCAAAGGGAAATGGTTGATTACTGTAAAAAACGCATTCCTAAAGGAAAATATGGGACATTTGACACTATGTTAAATCATGCTCGTGAAGAAGTTGAAAAGATTTCAGCATGGCGAATAGAGGGAACCCTCAGAGAGTTTAGCAAATTTAGTCCAGTTAATCTCTGGTTTAATTATCCAGTTCATCAGGTAGATAAAAGTGGTGTGTTAAATGACATTCAGCCTGATGATGCAAAGGGCAATTCATGGAGAAATAATTTTACTAAAAAGAAGTCATCTGAAGATAAAAAGAAGGAACGTCTTGCAGCAGTTGACAGTGCATTTGAAGCCTGCGGAATAGACGAAAAAGTAACTGTAAAAGCTATGTCTGAATACATGGGGGTTAGTGAAAAAACAGTTCGAAGCAGATTGAAAGAGAGCGGGAATTACTGGATAGATGAGGGCGTTGTTGGTAAAAAATAAGTGCTCAGGGAAGGGAAAATATCGGTAAAAGTACCGAGAATTTCCCTGAGGGAGCTTTAAGGGAAAAAGTCGGTGATTCACCGAGAATTTCCCTAGGGAAGGAAATCTTATATATACTACGTATATATATATTTTCCGTTTCCCTCTGGTCAATGGGGTAAGTAGTTGTGCGACAGCTTACGCACAACAACTCCTTCCCCTGACATTGACTAAAGACAAAATTTTGAGAGGAATTAAAAAAAATGACAATTGAATTCTTTATGCCAATGATACCGCCGACTGTAACATCTCAAGAAAAGCAGGTAGCGGTAAGTAATGGTAAACCAGTATTTTATGATCCGCCTGATCTGGTTAAGGCTAAAAATAAGCTGATGGTTAATCTTTTACCACACAGACCCGAAAAGCCGTTAGACGGGGCATTGAGACTTGTGGTGAAATGGTGTTTTCCTCTGAACGGTGGAAAACATTATAACGGCGAATACAAATACACAAAACCAGATACAGATAATTTAAACAAGGCATTAAAAGATGTCATGGAAAAGCTGGGATTTTATGTCAATGATGCAAGAGTAGCCAGTGAGACTATTGAAAAATTCTGGGCAGAAATTCCAGGTATATGGGTACATTTGGAAAAAATATAAGGAGGGATTAATGTGACATCAATATGTAAAGTGTGTCGTAAAAATATAAATAACTTTTGCAAGGTAAGTGGTGAACCGATTAACAGAATCAGAAACAAATGCAAGAAGTTTAAAATGAATTATCAACAAGAAAGCTTATTTGAGGCGGTCGGAAATATGAATGATGCGAATAACTAAAGTATCTGCATATTGCGGATCATGAAAAAGAATATTTTGGGAGGAAAAAATGAAAGCTAAAGAATACATATGCTACGACAATCGGGATGACACAGTTCTAGCTTTTGGCACTGCGAAAGAGTGTGCAAAAAAGCTGGGAATGACTGTCGGGTCTTTTCACAGCCAGAAAACAGCTTTTAAGCATAGGAATAATCCTAAATATGCTAGAAGAAATAAACACATGGATATATTCGAAATAGAAGATCCAGAAGATGTGCTTTGAAAAGCTATAAAATTAGCGTGTGAGAGGTTTTAAAGCTAAACAGGTATAAAGTATCCTGAAATAGCAAAAATCTCTTATACAGCAAAAAAAGCAGTGTTAATGAGGGTTAAGTTTTTTGTGAAAGGAGACAATTTATGGAAAAAAGAAAATGTTCGATGTGTGGGGAATCTAAATCGGTTGATAGCTTCAGGTTCATGAAATCGCAAAGCCGGTATAACTGCTACTGCAAGGACTGTGAGAGGTGGTATCAGAAGCACTATCAGAGAGAATACAGGAGAAATAAGGTTAGTAAAAGAATGCGTCGAGTATCAGCTTGGCTGCAAATCTCCCCACTGGTGCCCGAGAAAATATGTTAAGAAAAGTTAAGATTTTTATATAAAGGAGATAAAGCAAATGAAATGTAAAGAATGTGAACACCTTGTTTCCAGCATGGCTAGAAATCGTGGAGGAAGTAGTATATATCAGTTCTTTTAAAGAAGAACCATGGTCCAGATTTTCAAAAGAAGAATGGAAATTAATATTAATGTAGGAAAAGAAAGATGTTTAAATACGATGATGATAAATTAGAACAAATTAAGGAAGAGGACCCTTGGTTGTACGACCAAATGCTAGAAAAAGATTGGGATACTTCTGATGATTTTTATGACGGTTTAACACCATTAGATTTTGTTGATAACTATTAAAAGAATAGGAGGTAAAAATGAACGGAATAATATTAACTCTTAGCGTGTTTGTGCTTCTAACGATAGCGAGTGGTTTCTTCCTGCTTGTAGAGCTGGAGAACTGGTTCAAAGACGAAGAAAAGGAGGAAGATGATGGATTACAATGAAAAGGTAGAGTATTTAAAGTCATATAAGGATAAATTAGATCAACTTACATATATTGATGGACAAATTATGGGGATAAAGGCTATCAGCTACGGTCCAACGCTAGGGAGTAGACAATCAATAGAACAGCTATTTGCTAAAAAAGACGCCATATTTAGTGAAATGGAAGCTATAGAGAAAACTATAGATACATTAGAAAATACTCAGGAGCGGTTAGTGTTAAAATATTTATATATTCATTTACTGCGGTATGATGAGGTAGCAGAGAAAATAGGTTTTTCTGAAAGAAATGTGTATAGATGCCGACGAAATGCTATAAATAATCTTGAAATTTAATAAAGTTGTCAGTTGGTGTCATGGTATGTCAGTGAAATAGGTGTTATTATGATAGTGTGGTCTTTTGGTTGAGGACCCGCTATCCCAAATTATTTTTTCTTTTTCCTTTGGCTATATATATATGAACAGTAAAGAAGCTCACTCTCCCAGAGCTTTTTTATTTGCCAGATAAAAATGATGTGGTAATATTATTGTGTGGAGAAAGAAAAGGAGGAGGTTTTTATGAAAGATACGATTAAGTATGTTGCTTTTTCGTCTTTTATAAAAGGAATTGGCTCATTACTGGATATGAGTCCAATAACAGTAAATGAAAAAATTAATGAATTGAGCTTTAGGAATGATACTGAGGCTTTAAGAGACGATTGGAAAAACATTGGAAAGGATTTAAGTAATTCAATAACTAGATATGGGGACAGCATTAGAAGAACGAACATTGAAAATTCCAGAGGTTGATGATGAAAAACAAGAAATAGCAGAAGATATTGAAGAGGTTGCTAGTATTATAAATAAGTCTGATTTATCCGACACTCAAAAGATAAAGGTAATGGAGATTATGGCAAGGAAAGAAGAATATTCTGGGCCTATTCCTCACCCTGATCATTTGGGAAAGTATGAAAAAATACTATCTGGTTCAGCAAATAGAATTTTAGGTATGGCTGAAAACCAATCAACACACAGACAAAATATAGAAAATAAATTATTAGAAGCTGAAATAAATTATAAAAACAAAGGTCAGAATTTTGGTTTTATTATATCAATTATCTGTATAGTTGGTGGAATAGTAATGTTATTTTTTGGGAAGAACTTACAGGGATTTATAACTTTAATAGGGGCGGTTAGTATGTTAATTAGTGCATTTTTGTATGGAAATAAAAATAAAAAATAATAAAGATTAAAACCACACAAGCTGTGGTTTTTCTTTTACTTAAAATAAGGCAGGATAGAGCAAGTAGTAGCTTACCAGGGTCCTTTCCTGGCGTTGGTGGTGCAAATCCACCTCCTGCAACCAGTTAAAAAGAGTAGTGTGGCCGATATGACCACTTTTTTTATTAGGAGGAAAAATATGAATATCAATGATCATTCTTACATGTTGTTATAAATCATGCAAAGATAAAATAGACGGAAAATAAATTAAGGAGGTGTCATTATGACTGAGAAACAGAAGATATTCGCAGATGAATATATAATTGATCTTAACGGCACTAGAGCGTATAAGATCGCTTATTCTAATATAAAAAATGATAATGTTGCCGCTGCTAGGGCAAGCAAACTTTTGAAGATGTCTGAAATTAAAATGTATATTCAAAAAAGACTTGATGAACTCGCTAGTAAGCGTGTTGCTAAACAGCAGGAAATCATGGAGTATCTAACTTCTGTACTTCGTGGCAAAAATGAAAGTGAGGTAATTGTTGTCGAAGGATGTGGTGACGGTATGTCACAAGCAGTCAAGGTAAAAAAGACACCTGATGAACGTGAAAGACTAAAAGCTGCTGAGTTGCTAGGAAAAAGGTATGGAATGTGGAAAGAGAAATTAGAAGTTAAGGATGAGGGTGAAGAAAAGAAAAAACAGTCAATCAGTAATATAGAAGCTCTGATGAAACAGATGGTTCCAGTCAAGGAAGATGATATAAGTGAGTAATCTTGTTCTTTCACCAAAATTTAAAGATTTCTTGTCATGCTATTGTGAACGTGAATTTCTTGAGGGAACCACTGCAGCGGGTAAAACAACAGTAGGTATTCCTAAATTTATGCTGAGAGTGGCCATGTCTGACAAGAAGGACCATGTTCTTGCTGGCGCTGATTTAGGAACTGTTGAAAAGAATATTATCAACAGTGAGCTAGGTATTGTTAATCAATTTAAGGGTGTTGCTGAATATTATTCCAATGGTAAAGGGTCAATAAGACTTCCACATATTGAGTATCATACACCAAACGGTAAAAAAATTATCTATTGCTGTGGATATGATAATAAAAACCGTTGGAAAAAGGTGTTAGGTTCACAAATGGGATGTGTATTTATAGATGAGGTCAACATTGCAGATATGGAATTTTTAAGAGAAATTACACATAGATGTGAATATATGATGACCACATCAAACCCAGATGATCCTTCATTACCTATCTACAAAGAATTCATCAATAAGAGCAAGCCATTAAAACGATATTTGAAAGACTATCCAAAGGAATTGTTAGATGAGCTGAATGAGACACGCGTCAAAGGATGGGTACATTGGTACTTTACATTTTGGGATAACGCTTCATTAACCGAAGAGCAGATTCAAAAGAAAATTGATGCTGTACCTGTAGGAACAAAGATGTATAAGAACAAGATACAAGGTCTTAGAGGCCGTGCTACTGGTCTTGTATTTAGCAATTTTGATAGAAAGCATCATGTTATTGATTATTTAGCTTTAAAAGATTATATGCGAGCTAATGGTCTAAGATTTAAAAAATTTAGCTGTGGAGTTGATACATCTTACTCAGAAGATAGTCCAGATACTATCTCTTTTATTTTTCAAGGAATTTTAAGCAATGGCAAACTGATTATATTAGATGAAGAAGTTAGGAATAATCGTGATATGGACCAGCCCCTAGCACCAAGTGATGTTGTAAATAACCTTATTGCTTTTCTTGAAAGAAATAGAAAAGAATGGGGATTTGCAATGAATGTATTTGTTGACAATGCCGATCAGGCGACACTAAAAGAATTGAATAAATACGCTGCCAATAATCCGTGTGTTTATACATTTAATAATGCCTGGAAGAAGATGAATATTATAGATCGTATCCATTTACAGTTGGGATGGTTTAAAACAAATGATTATATGATTCTTGCTCATTGTAAAGAACATATTAGGGAGTTAGAAGTATACTCATGGAAAGATGATAAGTATGAACCAGAAGACAAAAACGATCATACGATCAATGCAAGTCAATATGGATGGATTCCATATGTAAAACAGATTGGAATAGGAGGTTAGTATGTTAGGAGGGTTGAAGAGAATGATTAAAGGATGGCTTGATATACAGGAAGCCCCCAACACAACGATTACTATTAACGAGAAGCTTAATTTTGATACAAACTGTATTAAAAACGAAATATGGATGCGTGGAGATCCTGTTGAACTTGAACAGTTCTATAAGCAAATATATAACCAAGATGCAATGTTTTGGGGGGCAGTTCCTTATATTAAAATTAGAAAAATTCATATGGGTCTGCCTAGTTTAATAGTTAAAGTGTTATCTGCGATAGTTGTTAGAGATATGAATGACATTGAATTGAAAACTAGGCAAAACGAGTGGGATGAAATTGAAAAAGATAATAAATTTAAAAAGTTATTGAAGAAAGCTATCAATAAAGCTCTATACCTTGGCGATGGAGCTTTTAAAATCAGTTTCGATAAAGGTCTTAGTGAGTATCCGATAATTGAATTTTATGGAGCAGATAAAATTCAATTAATATATGAACGTGGCCGTTTCAAGGAATGTATTTTCAAAACAAAATACAGTTATAAAAAGAAAAATTACATTCTTCGTGAAACATATGGATTTGGGTATATAAAAAATAAACTTATAGAGTTGCCGACTGAAAAAGAAGTAAAATTGGATACTATTCCTCAAACAAGAAAGCTGATGGATTTTAAGTTTGCAGGATATGATGAAGATTCAGATGGAAATATAATCAGTAAAGGAAATTTTTGCATGGCTATTCCGTTTATGGTATATGAGTCTTCAAAATGGGAAAACAGAGGGCGGTCTGTATTTGATGGGAAAGAAGGTGCCTTTGATGCATTAGATGAAGCTTTTAGTCAATGGATGGATGCATTAAGAGGTAGTCGACCAACAAAATACATCCCTAAAAGTTTATTGCCTCGGGACCCAGAGACAGGATATGTACTTAATCCTAATGAATTCGATAACCGTTTTATAGCTAATGAAAGCGATATGAGCGAGAATGGCAAGAATGAGATTAAGGTTACACAACCTGCTATCCCAAGCTCCAATTACCTTGAATCTTATATAACAGCTTTAGATGCCTGCCTTCAAGGGATTATTAGTCCATCTACATTAGGAATTGATGTTAAAAAGCTAGATAATGCAGAGGCGCAACGTGAAAAAGAAAAGACTACACTTTATACACGGAATGATATTATTGAATCACTTCAGGAATGCCTGCCACTTCTTGTTAACAATGTTCTTAAAGCTTTGGACGTTTATAATCAGAAATCAATTGGTACTGATATAGAAGTGACTATTGATTTTGGAGAGTATGCTAACCCTAGTTTTGAGGCAGTTGTTGAAACAGTTTCTAAGGCAAAAACAGGTGGTTTGATGAGCATAGAAGCAGCTGTTGATGAACTTTACGGTGATACAAAGGATGATGATTGGAAAGCTGCTGAGGTTAAACGATTGAAAGAAGAACAAGGTATTACTGAAATAGAAGAACCTAGTATTGCAAATATTGATGTAGGAGGGATAAATGATGATAATATCAATTAAAGGGCATAACTATACTATGAAACGAGACGTTTATAAAAAATATATTAAAAGAATAGGCGGTATGATAAAAAAGCACCCAACAATTATTGCACTTGAAAACGGTGAATATGCAGAAATGCGTAATGATGTGTATGAAAATCAAAAAGAACTTAATAAAGCAATAAAAAAATGGAAGGAACAGGGGTATACAGCTAGATATATTCGAGGAGCCAGATGAATGAATATGATGTAAGAAAAGCGTTTGAACGCATAGAGCTTGAATTGATTGCTTCAATGAAAAGAAATCTACAACGTCATCTTGATTGGGAAGCGGATGAAGGATTCAACTGGAATATGTGGCAGGTCGAACAGTTGAAAGTGTTAAAATCTTTTGAAAATAACAACCGGAAGATATTCAAAAGACGTTTTAATGATATCAATCGTGAGATAAAGCGATTTATATCAAATAACTATAAAAATGCTGCATTGTTAGAAGAAATTAAAACTCTTAAACAAATCAATCAAAACGATAGATTATTCAGCATTCAAAGAATAGTTGATTTTATTAGTAATTATACTCATAAAAAGCAGTCAAAAATGACTGATATTTTCATAAGTAATACTTTTTTTGAACTGAATACATCTAAGCTAGAGGCGTTGCTGAAAGCTACTGAAAATGATATGAAGAAAGCTGAATATGCAATGCTTAGAAGAGTGAATGACCAATATAGGAAGATTATCTTTGATGCACAGGTATATGCTAATACTGGCGCTGGAACATTAAAACAAGCAATTGATATGGCATCTAAAGATTTTCTAAAAGCAGGAATTAACTGTATTCAGTATAAAAATGGACGCAGGGTAAATATAGCTACTTATGCAGAAATGGCAATTAGGACCGCGAATAAACGAGCTGTATTGATCAGTGAAGGCGATGTTAGAAATGTATACGGTATTCATACGGTTAGAATATCCAGTTATGGCGGGTGTTCAGAAACATGTTTACCATGGCAAGGACGTATTTATATTGATGATGTTTATTCGGGTGGTACAAAAGAAGAAGCACAGGAAAAGAAATTACCTTTATTAAGTGATGCTATTGCAGGTGGTTTATTTCACCCGAATTGTAAACATAGAGCATCTACATATTTCTATGATTTAAAAAAATCACTAGGTAAGTTAGAAGAAGATGGGGTTGAAAACCCACCAGAGGAGCAAGAACATAGAAAAAATCTATTACATATTCAACAGCAAAAAAGATTAGAAAACGGTTTTTTAGATTCAAATAATATTGAGCAGGCAAAAAAAAGAAAAGAACAATGGGAAATAAGAGACAAAAAATTAAGATTTGAATATAATGATGATAGCAAGGATGAATATTTAGATATTTTAAATTCATTTAAACAAAAAGATGATTTACCATCTGCGCTTGTATTAAACGAAGAAAAAAGTAAAAAAATTAATTACATATTCGATGAACTTGTTGAAAGAAGTACGAAAGCAAATGCTGAAATATTAGCATTTGCTGATATACAATCTTGTACAATAGTAGGTGGCTATAGCAATCCAAAAGGAATGAAATATTCAGAACCTACAAAAGAGCAATTAGATATACTAGATAACGCAGAAAATAATTCTTTATTTTCATTACATACTCATCCAAGTAAAAATCCTTTTTCTTTTGCAGATATAGTTACACATAATATTGTGCTTCCAATAGGAACATCAATTATACAGACAATCGATGGATATCAGTACTTTCTCTTTACGCCTAAAGGTAGTAGAATAGTATTTGAAAACTCAAAGGAAATCGCTGAATTTAAAAAAGCAGGTGAGCAAGCAGTAAAAACTATAATGAAAGAAAAGAATATTTCTTATTCAGAGGCTAAACATGAAGTTATTAAAGAGTTAGCTGATAAGATGGGGTGGGAGTATGGAAGAAAAAAAAGATAAGTTTAGACTATTAAAAAATAAAGATGGAAAAATTATTCTTCACGGTGATGAAGAGAAGAGAAAATTTGAAGTTGAAACAGATGAAACTGCTATGACCAAGAAAGAGTATTTGTCTTACTTGGACAGTTTGAAGAGAGAAGCCGACAGATAGTCGGTTTTTATTTTTGGCAGAAAGGAGCTAATTATGTCACAAGGATTACGACCGCATTATCATCAGTATTATTTAAATGATATCAAGAGATATTATGATCATACTAAACATTGTATGATAAAGCATGTAACTTTTAGATGTATGATATGTGGTAAGGAGTATCATGAACGATACGAATATAAACCACCGCCTAAAAAAGAAAAGTCATGCAAAGTATTAAACGAACATAAGAAGAAATATAGCAACCGAGGATAGGTTGTTTTTATTTTGTCCAATCGCAGTATATGACATTAAACTAATCTGGAGTCTATGGTGAGCCACACCTAAAAACTGAAGGAGAGAAATCTTATATGAATAAATTATTTAAATTAAATCTTCAATTATTTGCAGAGCCTGGAGGAGAAGGAGCAAGTGGTGGAGCTGGATACGCCCCTGGTGCACAAGGTGGAAATACACAAATTGACTATAGCAAGATTGAAGAAATTGTAAACAAACGTTCATCACAAACGCAAGATAGCGTTTTAAAAGGGTATTTAAAACAACAAGGATTGTCAGGTGAGGAATTAAATCAGGCTATTACTAATTATAAGGAACAAAAACAACAAGCTGCATTGCAAGCCAAACAAGAGCAAGAAAATATAAAACTTGAAAATCAGAAATTAAAAGCCCAGATTCTCAATTCTAATATTGATACCAAACTTGCTTCACTGGCCGCGGCTGAAGGTATTAATGCTGATAAAATTTCTTTTCTTGCAAAGCTGATTGATAGAGACGGTCTTGCAGATGAAAAAGGAAATGTTTTAGAAGATAAGGTTAAAGAAGCTTTGAATGCTGTGGTTAAGGCATTTCCTGATTTTAAAGGGAATAGCCAACATAATGGCGGAGGGTTCCAACAAATTGGAAGTGGTGGTTCTGATTCGAAAATAAATACCGTAGATGATAAATTAGATGCTATTTTTGGTGTCAAAAAGAAATAGGAGGAGAAATTAAATGGCAGTTTTACAGTATGTAACACAATTTGAAACACGCATTAGAGAAATGTATGGACATGAGTTAATCTCTAATGAATTATTTAATTCAAATCCTGATATTGAAATTAGAGGTGCTAAGGAAATTAAAATTCCTAAGTTAACAGTATCAGGGTATAAAGATCATAATCGTAACACTTTAGGTTTCGGTACAGGGTCATATTCAAACGAATTTGAAACTAAGCAACTAGATCATGACCGTGATATTGAGTTTGCTATTGATCCGATGGATGTAGATGAAACTAATCAAATTGTTTCAATCGCAAATATTCAATCTCGTTTTGAAAAAACACAAGCTATTCCGGAATTAGATTGTTATACATTCTCGAAATTATATTCAGAAGCAAAACGTGTAGCAGCAACAATCAAAAATACTGCTATTACTACTGCAAATGTATTAAGTGATTTTGATGATAACTGTGAAGCTTTTGAAAATGCTGGAGTTCCTTTATCACGTTGTATTCTATATTGCACAGCAGCATATCATAAAACTTTAAAAAATGCTGAAGGTATTCAACGAACATTAGAAGTTTCTGGTGGAGCTAAAACTTTAGATCGTCGTATTCATTCATTAGATGATTTAGGCAAAATTAAAGTAGTACCATTAGAAAGATTTAAAACAGCTTATGATTTTACTGAAGGTTATAAAGTAGCTTCTACTGGTAAACAAATTAACTACATCTTAGTCGATCCAGAAGCACAAGTGTCTCGTGTTAAATATTCATATATTAATACTTATACACCAGGTCATGATTCACGTACTGCAGATAACTATTTATATCAAAACAGACGTTACAATGGTACATTTGCACTAGATGAATTCTTAAAAGTTGGATGTATTATTAACGCCGAAGCTGAAGCGTAGGAGGTGAAAATATGCTAGAAGCAAGAAAAGAAAACAAAGTTTACCAAATCAATGAACAGCAAAAAGATAGATATTTAAAAGATGGATTTGATATTTATGAAGATGGAAATCTTTTAGAACATACACCTAAGAAGAAAATCACATTGGCAGAACATGAAAGAATATTAAATGAGGCCATTTTGGCTAAAGACAAGGAAATATTGACTTTAAAAAATCAAATTGAAAATTCAAAAGAAGGCACAGAACATGAAAATGTTTTAGAAATGTTGAAAAAGTACGCAGATTCAAAGAGTATTGACATTGGATCGAGTTCTTCAGCGAATGGAATATTAGCTAAAATTATAGAAGTAGAAAAAGAGTAGGTGTATAGCATGTATGTGGATGTTGATTTTTTTTATAAAGCATATCCATCGCTCGATTTATCTTTAGATAAAACTGAACATATTTTAAAAAAAGCATCCCGTGACATTGACTCATTGACATACAATAGAATTGTAAAAAAAGGGTTTGAAAATCTCTCTTTATTTCAAAAAAGTGTTGTTCAAGAAGTATGTTGTGAACATGCCTTTTTTCTTTATGAAAATGAAAGCATACTTAAAACATATCTAACTAATTATTCAATTAATGGTGTGAATATGTCGTTCGGAAAGTCCTGGAATATTTATATTTCAGATGGTGTAGCTATTGATAGAAGTTTATATGAAAGGTTATGTACTTCAGGATTATGCTGTAGGAGCTTCTATTATGGCTAGATGGCCACAATTGGTTCTTCCACAATTTTGTAAAACTGATATTTCAGTAATTGTGGACAGTGAAGAATTAAATGAAAATGGGACACCAAAGAAATTGTTGGAGTGGACTGGTAAATGTAATTATCAAGATAAAGTGAAAAGAGTATGGACTTCTGATAAGGTCCTTGTTGAAGTGTCAGGAACATGTCTAATACCTGGTGATATTGCTCCGGATTTGGTGGTAATACCTAGTGGTATCGTTAAAGTGTTTGGTGTTGCTAGAGAGCTTGTTCAAGGGACAAAAGCTAGAAATCCAGATGGAACGGTAAATTATACACAACTGGAGTTAAAATAAATGAGTTTTAAATTTTACCCAGGGAAGATGGCTAAACTCAATCAAGCGATTATAACATCACTTGAACAGACTGGAGATTATGTTCTTGGTGAAGTTGTAGAAGCTGAGGTTATGCCGTTTGATAAGGGTATTTTGCAAAATGAATCAACATATGTAAATAAGGAAAACTCAAAATCTGGAATAGTTTCTATTGTCAGCAGTACACCGTATGCAAGAAGAATGTATTTTCATCCTGAGTACAATTTTCAAACGAAAAATAATAAAAATGCTAAAGGAAGATGGCTTGAAGACTGGACAAATAAAGGCAAATATGATGATGATGTTCGGCGAGCATACGCGTATTTTTTAAAAAAGAACGGAGGATTATGATGCTTTTAGATGATGTTTTTGAATGGATAAAATCATTAGATATTCAATTTGATAATTATTATATTGGAGTGTTAGATAGCAAAAAACAGAAGTCTTTAGGTGTGTATAATTTAAAACGAGCAGCATTGCCTATTATTGCTCTAGGTGGACTTAAGAATACATCATACAATATTAAAAGGATATCTCTACTTATTCATTGGAATAAAGCAAGTGATGAATCTGAGAGCAAAGCAACTGAACTCTTTGAAATTTTAATGAAAGCTAAACCTAAAAAAATTGGAATATATGATGTCAATTTCATTGGGATGTTGACAAATGGTCCGGTTGATGTCGGTCGAGATGATAATGGTATTTGTGAATATGTTATAGAATTTGAAATTTATTATAAAAAACAAGGAGGTTAAAATATGGCAGGAAGAACAGGTGTTTATCCATGTTATGAGAATCAGTTTGGTATAGGAACAACAAGTGATAGTGAAACTACATATAACTCAATTGCTGATATGGAATCTTTTAGTGTTAGTTTCGATAATGGAGTTGAAGAGTGGACTCCATTTGAAACTGAAGGATGGGTAAGGCGTTTAATGACCGCTAAAGCATTAACTATTACAGTAACAGGAAAAAGAAATATTGGCGATGCTGGTAATGATCAAGTTGCTGCAATGTACAATAAAAATGGCCGTGATGCAGAGGCACCATTTCAATGGACGTTTCCTGATGGTTCAAAATTAGAAATAGCTGAAGCTGTAATTAATGTTACTAATATAGGTGCAGGGGATTCTACAGGTGTTGGTCCTTTAGAATTTGAAGTAATGTCAAACGGTAAGCCAAATTTTACCGAGGCAACTGCGTTATTAAAAGCATCAAAAAATCTTCAGAAAGGAATTTAACTAAATGTCAAGACATATTGATTTAAGCAATAAACTAACTAACGAAAGACCAACTATTACAATTGGCGGAAATACTTATGAAGTCAACGATGAAAAATCAAATGTATTAATGATGAACCAAAAATTAAAAGAAGGTGGTTCAGAAGCAGAGATTGTTGATAAAGTAATCACATTACTTTTAGGTGAAAAGGCATTGAAAGAAATTGATGCAATGGGATATGGGATTAGTCAATACATGACTATTTTTTATGCTCTTATTGCATGTGTAAATGATATTACAATTGAAGAAGCCCAAGAACGATTTCAAAATCAAAAATAATCAAGATTATTATGACATAATAGATGACTGGCCTTTGATAGAAGCCAGTTTTTTTAAACAATATGGAATTCGTCTAAGACAAATCAATGATATGCCTTGGGATGAATTTTGTTCATATTTGAGTGGAATTATGCCAGATACACCGCTTGGTAATGTTGTTCAAATAAGAAGTGAGGAAGATAAAGAAATTTTAAAAAATTTCACTCCAGAACAAAAAAGAATACGCAGTGAATGGCGTAATAGAATGGCTAAAAACATGGATAAAAAACAAGCCGAAGATGCGATTGAAATGTTTAAAAATATGTTTAGAGAATTAGCTGGAGGTGATGCTAAGGTCAAGTAGCGTAGGAGCAATAAATATAGATTTATTGTTAAATGATAAAAAATTTCAAAAGGGCATAGCATCTATTGCTAATAACGGCTCTAAACAACTTGAAAATTCTTTTGGAACTACATTTAAAAAAATAGGGGTAATGGCTGCCGCGGCATTTTCTGTTAAGGCTATTACAGATTTTATGGGGTCGTGTTTAGAACTAGGCTCTAATCTTACAGAGGTACAAAATGTTGTCGATACAGCGTTCCCGACAATGTCACAACAAGTAAATGACTTTGCGAAAAGTGCAGCTGAATCTTTTGGTTTAAGTGAGACAATGGCAAAAAAATATATGGGCACTTTTGGCGCAATGTCAAAATCGTTTGGGTTTGCTGAAAAAGAAGCTTTAAAGATGAGTGAGACATTAACAGGTTTAGCTGGTGATGTTGCATCATTTTATAATATTTCGCAAGACGAAGCATACACAAAATTAAAATCGGTATTCACAGGTGAAACGGAAACTTTAAAAGAATTGGGTGTAGTAATGACCCAAGCAGCATTAGATCAGTATGCATTAGCTAATGGGTTTGGAAAAACAACAGCTAAAATGACCGAACAAGAAAAGGTTGCTTTAAGATATGCATTTGTGCAGGATCAACTTTCTTTAGCAACAGGCGATTTCATTAAAACTCAGGATAGTTGGGCTAATCAAACCAGAATTTCATCTTTGCGTTTTGAAAGTTTAAAAGCTAGTCTAGGTCGTGGATTCATAGCGGTATTTACGCCTATTATAAAAGGAATTAACTGGGTATTAGAAAATTTACAATCTTTAGCCGATAGTTTTGCTAATATGATGGAATTTTTAACTGGTGGGTCTGGTTCAGGATCAAGTGGTGGAAACAGTGCAGTGCAGGAAGTTGCAAGCGATCTAGGAAGTGCAACTGAAAGTGCTGGAGGACTTAGTGATGGATTAAAGGATGCAGGATCAAGCGGAGAAAAAGCCGCTAAAAAGATTCAAAGAGCTTTTGCGAAAGTTGATACAATTAATAAACTTACTTTCGATTCTGATTCAGGATCAAGTGGTTCTGATGACTCAGGCGTTGGATCAGGCGGCGGAGGTAGTGTAGCTGAGGCGGTTGATTTTCCAGAAGCATCAAAACAAGCAACAGTATTTGATGGAATATTAAGTGGGCTGATAGAAGAATTTAAACGTTTAGCTTATATATTTGTAAACGGTTTTGAGATAGGATTTGGAAACTCTTTTGAAAACCTAAAACGTATAAAAAATTATATAATTTCTATAGGTGACAGCTTAGAGTATATTTTTATTAATCCGCAGGTCGCTAATGCTGCAAAACTATGGGTAGATCAAACTGTTATGATGCTTGGACAATTGGCTGGTTCTGTAGCATCGATAGCAACAACTATAGCAACTTTATTCGTAGGAAGTGTTGCTACTTATTTAGAAAGTAATAAAGATTTTATAAAAAATACTATTTTACAGTGGTTTAACATAGAAACGCGTGCAGCATATATTATTGGAAAATTTGCAACTGTTATCGCTGATATAGCTAGTGTATTTGCAGGACCAACGGCAATCAATATAGGAGCTAATTTAATAGAAATTATAGCAAATGGTGCATTAGGCTCAATAACTATAATTTCTAAGCTAGGATTAGATATTATAGATACCTTAACAAGTCCAATAATTGCAAATAAAGACAAAATAAAAACTGCACTTGAGGATACATTAAAGCCTATTGAAAAGATAGTTTCTACACTTGCAAAAGGTATAAATACAACATTTAGTAAAATCGGGAATACTTACAATAAATACATAGGTCCGACTTTTGATAAGATAAAAGCAGGATTGACAGAAATAGTAAGTGTTCTTTTAGATGCGTACAACAGTCACATTAGCCCAGTTTTAGACTATATAGGGAGTTCATTTAATAGCATGTGGCAGGATCATATACAACCTGCTATTAATGGTATTATTGAATTCTTCGGTAAATTTTCTGAGTTGATCGGTGTTATTTTTGAAACTGTATTGAAACCTTTTGCAGAATGGTTGATAAGTAATCTTGCTCCAATTGTTGCAGATGTAATAAACGTTATTTGGACAGGAATTGAGGCATTTATAAACTTTACAAGTGATTGTATTAAATTTATAACTGATTTATTAAGTGGAGTATGCGATTTTTTAACCGGAGTGTTTACAGGGAACTGGTCTCAAGCATGGGATGGTATAAAAAACATTTTAAGTGGTGCTTGGGATTTTATGAAAAATATAGTAGATACAATTTGGAATGGAATATGTGAAGCTGTGGATACAGCTGTTAATACAGTTAAAAATACGATTGATGGTGTCTTAAATACTATAAAAGGCATATGGGAAAATATGTGGAGTGGTCTTAAAGGATTTGTTGAAGATACATGGGATGGAATTTTAAATATTTTCAATAAAGGCGGGAAAATTTTTGATGGAATAGTTGGAGGAATTGCAGATATATTTAAAAATATAGTAAATGCAATTTTAAAAGGAATAAACAAGGTTATTTCTGTGCCATTCAAAACAATAAACGGACTTCTTAATGATATAAGAACTATCGATATTCCGCTAATTGGACAACCATTCAAAGGGTTATGGGGGAAAAATCCTTTACCAGTGCCTCAAATCCCTATGTTAGCTCAAGGTGGTTATGTAAAGGCTAATCAGCCACAATTGGCCATGATCGGTGATAACAAGAGATATGGTGAAATTGTTGCACCTGAAAATAAAATGCTTGATATAATTAATACAGCATTGAAGATGCAAAGAGAAACTGGTAATGCTGAAGGAATGGATACTTTGATTGAACTGATCAAAGAACTTATTGAACTAGTCAAGAATATGGTTATTAAGGTAGACATAGATATTAAGAAGTTATCGATTTTATTAGAAAATGCCAAGAAAGAGCGTCAAATGATAGGAGGTTAAGATATGGCATATAAACCATTGCTTTATTTAAATAATGTGGAAATAAAAAACATTATTGAATATGATGATCTCGCCTCTACTCAAGATGGCGAAAACTCTGGACGTACACCAACTCTCAAAATGAACCGAGATATTCTTGGCCGGATAATGAGTATTACTGTAAAGTTGGGAATTACTGAGGCGGCCACTGTTCGCACAATATTGAATATTTTAAAACAGCCAAACATTAGTGTTCGATTTTTGGACAGCGAAACAGATTCATATAAAACTATTGATTGTTATTGTGTGGACCCAAAGAAAACTAGGCTTCCTGGGATGATAGATTATTATCAATCTTTAGAATTTGTATTGAATTCGAATGCGAGGTATGACTGATGTATAATGTTAGCAATGATTTTAAAACCGCAATCCTAAATAATGCTAGACGTATTAATGCGTATATTGAGATAGAAGGAAGCACATATAGTATTCAGAAATGTACTCTTGATATGAATATCTATAGTTCTGAAACAGACGCTTTTATTGGAAGTTTCATTGCTAAGAGTGGTACTTTAAAAGTAAATAAACAAGACTCGTTACAATTAGAAAACGAGTCTTTTGATTTGTTTTTTGGAATTCAATTAGCAGATGAAACAAATGAAAATGTCCCAATGGGTGCCATGAATGTTTATGAAAAAACCAGTGATACTGAATATAAGTTCATGGATAATAAAATGTTTTTTAATAAGACGTTTGATACTACGAAATTAACTTATCCTACAACACCACTTCTTGCAGCACAGGAAGCATGTAGACAGGCAGGAGTAGAATTAGCTACAACAGATTTTCCTAATAAAAATTTAAGTATTCCGTCAGAAGTGTTCTTTGGTTATGATGCTACTTGTACAGATGTTATTGTTGCAGTTGCGCAGGCAAGTTGTACGTTTGCAACAATAAACCGTAACAATGAGCTTGAGTTCAAATGGTTTAATAAAGTTGATTTTACTGTGCCATTAGATAATCAATATACGTATCCAATTATTGAAGTTGAATATGGGCCAATTAATTCGTTAGTTTTAGCTAGAGAACCACAAAACGATAATGTTTATATTCAAGATGAAGATAGTATTGAATTAAATGGGCTAACAGAGTTAAAGATAAGTAACAACCCATTTTTGGACATAGATAGATACAATTCAAGAACCGCAATTTGGAACAGGATCAATGGATTTAGCTACAAACCATATATAGCAAACATGCCTGGCTATTTTCATTTGGACCCAGGAGATATTATCGATATTCAAATTGAAGATAAGAGTTATATTGATGCTTATGTATTGAATCACACACTTGAATATAGCGGTGGAATAAAAAGCAATTTTTCAACACCTGCATTAAGTAAAAGTCAAATAAACTATAATATTGCATCGAGCATAGAAAATAAGCTTCATCAAACTGAGTTGCTAGTTGATAAAATAAACGGTGAAATAAAAGCTTCTATAAAAGATATTGAAATAAAATTAGATGCAACAACAGGTGTAATTATTTCTGATGAGGAGCCAGGGGAACCTATTAAAGATATGAAATGGCTTGATACTTCGACACAACCTAATATTTTAAAAATATATGATGGTGAGAAATGGATTAGTGCAAGTGACTATACTGGAAAACTCGAAGGTATAGATGCAAGCATTTCTAATCTTGAGACATCTTTAAGTATGGAGCAGGGGAAAATAGATGCATTAATTGAAGAATCTACAATTATTGTTGATGGCGAAGAAGTAAGTGTAAAAGAAACAGTAGAAAACATGGTAATAGGTATCGATGGTATAACTAACACAATAAAAACAACAAGCGGGAATAACCTTATCAGAGATAGTATTGGCTGCTTTAATGATGGCAGCTGGGGTGGAGATTATAATATAGACAGCACATTGGAAACAAGAAGCAGGAACATGTACGGCTATGCATTATTATTGAAAAAATCCACTTTGCAGCAAGAAATCACAGTTGCAAATGGTGTTTATACTTTATCTTTTACGTATAAAAAACTTGTAAATCTTGCAAGAGTAACATTAACAATAAATGGTACTGAATATATTTTGTCAAATAACGATTTTACTGCATTCACCAAAACGTTTGAAGTAAACGATGGACAGATTAATGTAGCCTTTACATGTGATACTGATAATGCCTGCTCGGTTATAAATCTGATGCTCAATAAAGGTGATCAGGCGATGGAATGGTCTTTGAATCCTAATGAAACATGGTCTGATACAGTAAAAATTGGTAGAGGAGTACGTATATCAAGTTCAGGTACTGATGTTGAGTTTGTCGCACTTGCTGATATTATCGGATTTATTGATAAACAAGGAAATTATATTACAATTTTTGATGATGACGGAATTGTAACTAATACAGCAGTTATAAAAGATAAAGCAACGATAGTTAATCTTCTGATACAGGAGGTTAATGGACAGACAATCATTAATAAGATAAATCCAAATGAAGTAGAGGTGTTAGAGAATGGCCAATAATGGTGTGCTAGGCGGTGGTGGATACCAAGGACGTTATCTTGAATTCGCATGGATGCTTGTTAGTCAGGATATCGGAAGCAATACATCTACTATTTATTGGCGAGTTACGTCAGTAGGTGGATCATCATCATACTATTATCATTATCGCGATTATTGCGATGCATTTGGCGATGTACTTGTTAATTCAAATTCTCGTACTAAGCGTTATAAAGGTGATCTTGCAAATGGATATAAAACAATACAGCATGACGGTAATGGAAATGCTGTATTTAGTGCGCATATAATTGCAGCAATATATACAAGCAGTGTAAATGAAGATTTATCAACATCGTGGGCACTTCCAACAATCCCACGGCAGGCAAATATTACAAATTTACCAGCAAGTTTTAATGATGAAGAAAATCCATGGTTTGATTATTCGAACCTTGGTAATTTCAATTTAGAAGCATGGTTGGAGCCAAACCCTAATGGTCCTCATCTTGCAATAAGAACACTTTCAGGGACAAATGGGAGATATACATGGAATCTTACAGAAGATGAAAGAAATCAACTAAGGCGTGAATGTAAGGGGAATAGCTGTACTATTCGTGTAGGTCTTTATAGTAATAACAAACAATGGGCAAGCTATCATGATAGAACATTTGTAATAAAAAATCCCAGCCCGCTATGGAATAACGGTGAAGAGATAATTACAGTTGATAATGGAAATTTAGCTGGAAATGACGTTATTATAAAAGGTTATTCAAAAATAAATTTCACAGGATTAACAGCTACTGCAGTAAAACAGGCAACGATAAAAGAATATCGTTTAATGTGTGGTGGAACAGTAGCAAGAAACAGTATAAATGAATTTACAATTGACAGAGCAACTAGCAATACTTTTATAAATTATGTAGAAGACAGCAGAAGTAATATCATTGCAAAAGAGTATACAATTTCTAATTTTATTGATTATTTTGAACCGATTATACTAGAATTCTATGTTTCTCGAGATAAAGGTGGTATAGGTTCTAATGTTATTGTTTCGGGAAAGGGAACGTTCTATAACGTAAATTTTGGTAAAGTTCAAAATGTTCCCACTATACAGTATTTTTATAAAGTTCAAGGAAGTAGTACATGGACACAAGGAAGTACAAGCATTGATTATAGTGTAAGTGGTAACAGTTTCAGTATTGAAACAGAAATTGCAGGTGACTTAGGAGCTAATGGTTTTGAGGTTACAAATAACTACGATTTTAAAATTGTTCTTTCAGATAAAATAACGACAGATGTTATGAAACAAACAATATTGCAAAGCGGTATTCCAGCAATATCTATTCATCAAAACGGTGTTGCTTTTGGATCGTTCTACAATCCTGATATTGGAGGAGCTTTACAAGTAGAAGGTAAAAGATTTCCACCATCGAAACAGCTATATATGGTAAATGGTACAAAGGTTCTTACTGTTCCAAGTTCAAATTCTGTTCAGGTTCATACATGGAGCGATATAGTACAATTGTTTAAACAGGAATATGATATTACCATAACTGATAGAACTAAATTAGGTGTTTCTTTCATCAACGGTGACAGTTCTCAAGAAGCGCATGTTGAAGGAGGAACGTGGATGGGTGACAGTTCAAAAGGTGTAGGTGATATATTCGCAGTGCTTGATAGGAATGCATCTGGGAGCATTCGTATAAATTACAGTTACTTTTATACAGTATAAGGAGGTGAGTTGATGTGATAATTGCTAAAATAGTACAGAAAGGGCAGATTATTACTTTAGAAGATGTTGTAACGACATTCCAGTACAGCGCTAATTTAAAAATGCAGTTCGTA